>Ga0209190_1001062_pt1 | contig 19497 bp, 20 predicted proteins | sample M_140205_XF_Meta_FD_187315 | JGI IMG/M metagenome (GOLD analysis project Ga0209190, IMG submission 187315) | Freshwater microbial communities from Lake Montjoie, Canada to study carbon cycling - M_140205_XF_MetaG (SPAdes) (version 2) | ecosystem: Environmental > Aquatic > Freshwater > Lake... | reverse complement strand
AAAGAATAATAAATCAACCAATGTTGATCTTATTTTAAAAGATCAATACCCTATCAGTCAGGTAAAAGAAGTAGAAGTAAAATTTGAAAAAAATGAAGATGCTGTTATTAATGAAGAGTTAGGTATTTTGACATGGAATCTTTCTTTAAAATCTGGCGAAAGCAAAAAAGTTAGATTTACTTATACTGTAAAATATCCATCAGATAAGAAAATAGCAAATCTGTAGCTTATATAAATTAGATTTAGAAAGGCTATTACTCATTGAATATGAGGTTAATATCCTAATAAAATTCGATGCTTTTGGCTTGAAAAAATCATATGATAATACTTATCTTTGCACCCCATTGCTCAATTATTGAGTAATAATGTCGGGGTAGCTCAGCTGGTTAGAGCATCGGATTCATAACCCGAAGGTCGGCAGTTCAAGTCTGCTCCCCGATACTAAACAAGAGGCTGTTTCAATTTTGAAATAGCCTCTTTTACTTTGTACTATGTTTACAGTATATATACTCTTTTCGCCAGCAAATAACAAACACTATACAGGATTCACCGCTGATCTAAAAGCAAGATTGATATCTCATAATCAACTTTGACAGATTTATTTCCTACAAAAGCGAACCTGAAAATAAATTTATAAATACTTGATAACCAATATTATAAATTTACATCTACCAACATTAGCTAGCTTACCCTATTTCTCATTAAATTACTTTATGAATATTAAAGGAAAAGAATACAGAAGCATCTGGATCAGTGAAAATGACAAAAAGGTTGTAGAAACCATAGATCAAAGTAAGCTCCCACACGAATTTGCAATTACCAAGATTACAAGGGTAGACGAAATGATTAATGCCATAAAAAATATGACTCTTAGAGGAGCCGGATTAATAGGAGCTGCGGCCGGTTATGGAATGTACCTAGCTACAATAGAAGCACCTGAAAATGATTTCAACACTTTCATCATACATGCAGCAAACAAACTAAAGCAATCTCGCCCTACTGCAGTAAACCTTTCTTGGGCTGTTGACAGACAATTGCAAGCAATACATCAGCAAAATACTATTTCAGAAAAAATAAAAATAGCTTTTGAAATAGCCAATCAAATAGCCGATGAAGATGTGGCTTGCTGTAAGATGATAGGAAAAAACGGATTAAAACTCATCAAAAAAATAAGTAAGAAAAAAAATGGAGCACCTGTTAATATCTTAACTCATTGCAATGCTGGTTGGCTTGCTTTTGTAGATAGAGGTACTGCTACTGCTCCAATTTATGCAGCACATGATGCAGGCATAAAAGTGCATGTATGGGTTGATGAAACAAGGCCAAGAAATCAAGGCGCCAAACTCACTGCCTGGGAATTAATACAACATGGTGTTCCTCATCATGTAATTGCTGATAATACGGGCGGTCATTTGATGCAGCATGATATGGTTGACATCTGTATTGTAGGATCAGACAGAACTACTTTTACTGGAGATGTGGCAAATAAAATTGGAACTTACCTGAAAGCCTTAGCTGCAAAAGCAAATAAAATTCCTTTCTATGTAGCCCTACCATCCTCATCCTTTGACTGGAATATCAGAGATGGCGTTAAAGAAATACCTATAGAAGAAAGAAATGCCGAAGAAGTAATATATACAGAAGTGTGGAAAAACGGACAGCTAGAAAAAATACTAAATACTCCTGAAGGAAGCGCTGCAGCTAATTATGGATTTGATGTAACCCCTGCTAAATACATTACAGGCCTCATTACAGAAAGAGGCATTTGCAAAGCAAACGAAAAAGATATTCTCAATTTATTTCCCGAGCATAAACGATAGGTAAATGGATGAAGGCTATATAAAATTTAATTGCGAATGGATAAAAGGCGCATCAGTTGATATTTCAATACTCAAAGAAATAAATAATTGGAGAAACAAACTTTACCAACTTGGATTAATAGGTGCTTACCCTGATGGCATTGGATTTGGGAATATCAGCATGAGAGAAAAAGAGTTAAACTTCATTATCAGCGGATCAGCCACAGGAAATATTAATAACCTCAACGAAAATCATTACACAAGAGTAAGTGATTATAATTTAGATCAAAACACACTAACCTGCATTGGGCCTATCATCGCCTCATCAGAATCCTTATCTCACGCTGCCATCTACGAATCTTCACCTCATACCAATGCAGTAATACATATTCATCATGCAGCCATTTGGAAAAAATATATTCATCAAGCTCCTACTACCCTTCCTGATGCTGCTTATGGAACGCCAGAAATGGCTAACGAAATAAAAAGATTATTTCAAAAAACTGATGTTGAAGCAAAAAAAATAATTATCATGTCCGGACATCCTGAAGGTATTTTTAGTTTTGGTAAAACTATAGATGAAGCAGGATCAATGCTGCTAGAATTATTTTAACCAATAAAGTATACAAATGGATCACCAAACAATGAATACTATAACCCTAATATGGATAGCACTTGCACTGGTAGTTCATGTTACCATGTTTTTTATTACCGCTCCCTTTGGAAGACATACTTCCAATAAATGGGGACGCACCATTAATAATAAATGGGGCTGGTTTATTATGGAACTGCCTTCATTATTGATTATGACTTTTTTTCTTTTATGCGGAAGCAATGCTACAGATAATTATACATGGATCTTATTTGCCTTATGGTTGTTTCATTATTTCAACAGAACCATCATCTACCCTTTTAGAATAAAAACTACACCCAAAAAAATGCCTGTTTTCATTGTTGGCAATGCCATTTTTTTTAATATTATCAATGCCGGTCTTAATGGATATTATCTTACAGCAATAAGCCCAGCAGGTAAATACAATCAAGAATGGATATGCAGTTGGCACTTTATTGTTGGTATCAGTTTATTTATTATTGGACTAAGTATTAATTGGATAGCAGACACAAAATTAATCAACCTCAGAAAAGACAGCAGCACCGGTTATAAAATACCAAGAGGTTTTTTATTCAATTATATATCATCTCCTAATTTATTGGGAGAAATAATAGAATGGAGCGGCTTCGCTGTTATGGCCTGGAATCTTCCGGCACTCAGTTTTGCTATCTGGACCTTTGCCAATCTGGTACCAAGAGCTCATAACCACCATCAATGGTACAAAAAACAATTCTCAGAATACCCTGCAAACAGAAAAGCCCTTTTCCCTTTTATTTTTTAAATCAATGCAATTAAAATAACTGAATAGGAATATTTCAACTACATTCAAATATGAATATCAACAAAATAAAAATATACAAGTCGCCTATCAAATTAAAAGAACCTTTCAAACTTTCTTTAAGCACGCATGAATTTGCAGAAAATATAATCATCAACATTAGTACCGATGAAGATATTGAAGGATACGGAGAATGCAGTCCTTTTATGATGATTAATGGCGAAAATATGGACACTTGTTTTATAGTTGCCCAATATCTTGCCAAAATATTAATTGGAAAAAATCCATTACAAATTGATGAGTGTTGTTTATTAATGGACAAATTAATTTACGCCAACAACAGCATTAAAAGCGCTTTCGATATGGCGCTCTATGATATAGCTGCCACCCATGCAGGCCTTCCCTTATATAAATACTTGAAAGGAAATAATAATAAAAAAATTATAACTGATTATACTGTTAGTTTAGATGATGCTCCTAAAATGGCAAGTGATGCACAAAAAATAGTTGACAGCGGTTTTCAGGTAATGAAAGTAAAACTAGGTACAACTAAAGAAAAAGATGTTGAAAGAATTAGTAAGATCAGAGAAGCCATTGGATACGAGATGCCTATAAGAATAGATGCTAATCAGGGATGGAATGCAGAAGAAGCATTAGAAATTTTAATTGCACTAGCTCCTTATAAAATTCAACATTGTGAAGAACCTATACCTCGCTGGAATTTTATGGAACTTCCAAGCATTAAAAAACACAGCCCCATTCCTATTATGGCTGATGAATGCTGTTGCGATCATCATGATGCCAAGCGACTGATCGATTTAGAAGCTTGCGATCTGTTCAACATCAAATTAGGCAAGTGCTCAGGTATTAATAAAGCACTCAAGATTATTGAACTGGCCGAAAAAGGAAATATTATGATGCAACTTGGAGGATTCCTTGAATCAAGATTAGGCTTTACAGCCGCTGCACATCTTGCCCTTACCAGTAACCATATTATTCATTTCGATTTTGATACACCCCTAATGTTTGAAGAAGATCCAGTGCTGGGAGGAATCACTTATAACAATAAAGGAGTCATTACTATTACCGAAACTCCGGGGCTGGGAGCAGCTATTGATGAAAAATACTTGAATAAGCAGGAAAAAATTATGATTGAGTGATATTAATGACAACCAAGTAGTTTACCTTCGTTTTATTCTTTTTTAGGCTCTTTATTAATAAATCAACTGCAAATTCTCAAATAAAAAATAATAAAATGAACGCAAAGTTTTTCACTAACAGCATTTTATTTCTCTCAGTTATCCTATTAACATTTTCAAGTTGTAAAAATGATAATATTATACAAAATACTACTGAAGAATGTATTGTAGTTACTAACAGAGGAAGCAGTAATATGAATTTTATTAATGCATTTACTAATGCAGTAACAGATACTCTTAATCTTACAGGTTCCGAGCTAATGTACCCAGTTTATGTTCCCACTAAGGACAGAATCTATGTGGGCGACAGAGCCAACAATAAAGTGTATGTAATCAACCCTCAATCCAAATCTGTTGAAGACTCAATCACAGTGGGTAACGGTGTTTTCCATATGTGGGCAGATGATTTTGGAAAACAACTTTGGGTTGTAAATGATATTGACAGCTCAATTTCAGTAATTGACTTACTAAACAACACAGTAATTCAAACAATTCATTTATCTATAATACCCCATGATGTATTTGTAACAAACGATGGAACAAAGGCTTATATCTCATCATTAAATACCGATCCTAATTTACCTGATCAGGTATTAATGTATGCTACTTCTTCATTTACTAAAACTGGAGAAATTACTGTTGGTAAAGAACCTCATTTATATTATTTATCCAATAGTAATAAATTATTTGCTCCTTGTGAATCAGGCAGATTATATACCTTAAATGGAAATGACTTATCAATCATTGCTAATGATTCTCTTTTTGGTGCTCACGGCATTTACCCTTCTCCCAATCAGCAAACTATTTTCATTAGTGATATACTAAGCGGACATATATATTCAATTAATACCTCCAACAGTTCACAAAACGGAAACCCTACAAACTCGATTAATCCTGCACCACATAACATAGTAATAGTATCATCAGGAGACAAAATGTTTGTTACCCATCGTGGATCAAATCTAATTAGCACTTACTGGATAAGCTCAGGCAGTCTTTCTCCTGGCACAAGCATCGCAGTGGGAAGTAATCCTTTTGGTATTGCATATTATAAAAGAGTAATAAGATAATAAATCATTTATTACTATACAGATGACTTTCTTTATAGAAAAAGTCATCTACTATAATACTCCAAAAAAACTAAGAGGAACCCTGTGAAAGTTACTCTTATATAATATTTAAGAAAGAGTGAATAGACTAATTCTTGAATTGTTTACCTTTAAAATGTACTTTTCAAAATAATTTAATATTTATGAGCAATTCAACAACTTATGAAAGCCCTCTTCCCTCAGTAGCTATTATTGGAATGGGGTTTGCTGGCACCTGGCTAGAAATCTATTTACTTGATAGTGCTACCACAGATATGACATTTTATGAAATTGAAACCCACCAAATAAGAAAAGGTGGAGGCATTGCTTATGCTGAATGTGGTGATATGCACCAGGTAAACTTGGCTCCTGAAAGAATGGATGGTTTTCATAATCAAAAATTTGATTACATCAAATGGCTTAACTCAGCCGACCGCAATAAATGGCCAGAGCCCTTTCGGAGTCAAGTAGGCAACAAAGAAATAACTACAGGAAGTGGTACATTCCCGAGATCCTTATATAAGCTTTACAATTTAGATCGACTTGAAGAAGCAAAACAAAGAGCAAAAGACAGGGGCTTGAATATTAATTATGTTCCTATAATGGCCGAAGCAATTGCGGTATCAGAAAAAAAAGACCGAACAATTATTCATTTAAGTGCCATGGTAAATTCTTGCGGAAAAGAATTACATGTTATGAATGTAGATAATGGCGAAAATCATCAAGTGATAACCGACATTTGGGTAGCTGCTACCGGTCATGGCCCTGCTATTGTGCCTTCATTCATGAAAAATATTTCAAAAAGTTTTAGAGTAGCCATTGATCCTTGGTGCCCTGAAATAGCACAAAGAATGACTGAAAGAGATCAAACTGAAAGCATACTATATATAGGCACTGGTATGACAACCTATGATCTTATTATGCTAGATCAAAAAAGAGAACATACTGGAAAAAAAATAATGATATCTCGCCATGGAGACATGCATTTTGTTTACAATAAAGGTGATGTATTCAATCCTAAAGATCTTGCATTTCCCGAAGCATTTGAGAAAGCTACAAACCGTGATGAATTATTTAATGGTAAGCCAGGCGAGTATCCCGGCGCTATTGAAGAATTTACAAAAGCAACTTCTCCTGTTTCAGAAGGCGGTTTAGGCTTAACTTCAGAAGATGTACTTCTTGTTTGGCAAAAACAAATACCTAATATTCTGAAGCACCTTACTCCAGCTGATACACTTGCTTTATTCAGGCATAAAACCATTATTAATACTCGTTGTATTGGAATAGCTCCCGAAGTAGGTGCAGCTATGGAAAAAGCTTTTGATGAAGGTCTTGAAATATGGAAAGGAGATATTTTTGATATGGAAGAAAGAGAAGATGGAATTTATGTAGATGTTAATCGCACTGATGAAGGACATGAAAAACGTCAACTACTTAGATTTGATAGAGTGTATTCAGGTCTCGGAATGGGAAATGATTTTAACGTTATTAAAAATGAAATGCCACTTTGGAATGATATCATTGAAAATAACTGTTTCACCCAGCCACATCGATTTGGCGGTGTTGTTGCCGAAGAAGGAGGCAAACTTCCAGGATCAAAAGCTGGATTCACAATCGGAATGCCCTTGTCGGGCGCCAGAGTGGAAAGAGGCTTCTTACCTACAGTATCGGGTTCTGTAATTACCATTAGAACAGACTTTGAAAACGTTAGCAACAGAATTAATAAACAATTAAAAGAACTTCATACTTTTTGGCATAACTCCTCTCAGCATAAAATTCATAACCCATAATCCTGATTAGTAAAAAAATAAATGATTTAATTTATCAAAAAATAAAATTTCTTTTACCTTTTAAGCAGATTGATTATGAAACTAAAAATAATTCCTGTTTCTTTTTTTGGAATAGTACTAGGCCTTGTTGGCATGGGCAACTGCTGGCGAATGGCTAGCAAAGTGTGGCAGCTACCAAAAGAAATTGGCGAATACACCCTATTGCTTGCAGGTATTGTTTGGGCCATACTCATATTTTTTTATATCAGTAAATTATTGTGGGCGCGCAACGAAGCAATTGCTGAGTTGAAGCATCCAATTCAATGTAACTTCATTGGTTTAACAGGAGTTGCCACGCTTTTAATGGCTGTGGCTATTAAACCCTATCATTATAATGCAGCAATGGTATTTTATATCATAGGCTCTGTTGTGCAGTTATGTTACGGAATTTATATTACAAGAAGTTTATGGAAAGGTGAAAATGATCCCAATATGATTACTCCTGCACTTTATCTGCCATCAGTAGCAGGTAATTTTGTAAGTGCCTTTATTTCTGGTGTAATGGACCATCATACTATGGGATTCTTATTCTTAGGAGTAGGATTATTTTCATGGTTAAACCTGGAATCAATTATTACAAACAGTTTAAATCACCGTGGCTCTATGCCACTCCCGATTCGACCCACTTTGGGTATCATGCTGGCTCCACCTGCTGTTGGCTGTGTGGCTTATTTATCAAATACAAATGGCACACCCGATATTTTTGCAAAAGCCTTACTAGGCTATGCTATTTTTCAGTTTCTGAAACTATTAAGCGTATTCCCATGGGTTAGCAAACAGCCTTTTACAGCAGGTTATTGGGCATTTAGCTTTGGAGTTACAGCCCTTGCTGCAGCTTCTGTTGCATTTGTATCAAGAGGTGTAGTTGGCAATTTCGAATGGCTCTCCATTTCATTATTCATTTTTGCAAACATTGTTATTATACTTCTGATTGTTAGAACAATATTACTAATGGTACAAGGTAAACTGCTCCCCCAACCTATTAAAGCTTCCACTAACTAATTAAATTGTTAGCTTATTTAATAATAACTCAAAGCCTTTAACTCTAACAAGAATTTCTGAGTATTAAAATTTCCTATAACCACAAATATTTGCATATATTACAGTATATTAACTATTAAAAAATAATATATGAAAAAGGGACTCATCCTAATTACATCAGCAATATTTTGTTTTTCTTCTTGTACAAATAACGAAAAAAATGCCAAAGAAGGTAATTCCGAAACTGCTTCTTTAACAAAAGAACAATACATTGAGCGTGGCGCATATCTTGTTCAATTTGGTGGATGTAATGATTGCCATTCCCCTAAAAGAATGGGAGCTAATGGGCCAGAAATTATTCCAGAATTAATGCTTTCTGGCTATCATGAAAATGGAAAATTTAACCCTAATAAGGATGATGTTAAATCCGGAAATATTGTTTTCGCTTCCGATCTTACTGCTGCTTCAGGACCTTGGGGCACTTCCTTTGCAGCAAATTTAACTCCAGACGCTACTGGTACTGGCAGTTGGACAGAAGCACAATTTAAAAAAGCAATTACAGAAGGAAAATGGATGGGTATGGAGGGAACAAGATCAATTTTACCCCCTATGCCTTGGCAAAACTTGGCGCACTTAAACGATACTGATATCAAAAGTATTTTCAGTTACTTGCAAAGTATTAATCCTGTGAAAAATGTTGTTCCAATGCCAATAAGTCCAGAAGAAAATATATAGATACTTGAAACTGCTATTCACTAGAAATGAGTTTCCACGATAAGAAATTATTTCATTCGCCTTTTAATATTACTGTTGTAATAGCAGGCCTTGGATTTTTTATTGACGCCTTTGATCTTTTCTTATTTAATGTTTATCGCATTCCTTCACTTAAAGAACTTGGACTTACTGATGCTGCATTAACTACTACAGGCGAAAACCTACTGGCCATTCAAATGGCAGGAATGATGGTGGGTGGAATCATCACTGGCGTGATTGCCGATAAAAAAGGCAGACTAACAGCCTTATACGGATCTATCATTTTATATTCCTTATGTAATATCGCTAACGCATTTGTGCATGATATCAATACTTATGCGCTAATTCGTTTCTTGGCAGGTGTAGGATTAGCAGGCGAATTGGGTGCAGGAGTAACTCTAGTAGCAGAGAGCATGTCGATTGAAAAGCGAGGATATGGAACTATACTAGTAGCTACTCTAGGGGCACTCGGTGCTGTAACAGCAGGACTTGCCGGAGATTTTTTGCCCTGGCGTCAAGCCTTTTTTGCTGCCGGAATAGTTGGTTTTCTTTTATTGATATTACGTATCCGCTCCAGAGAATCATTCATGTTTATTGAAAATAAAAGTCAATCTATTATCAAGGGCTCCTTCACACTTCTTTTTGCATCAAGAAAAAGAATATTAAAATATCTTGCCTGTATTTTAATGGGAGTGCCCATTTGGTATACTGTAGGATTACTAATTACCCTGTCGCCAGAAATTGCAAAAAATCATCATATTGACGGATTGAAATTATCAACCTGCTTTGTTTTGTTTCAAGTAGGTATTGCCTCAGGAGATCTTTCAAGTGGCATACTAAGTCAATGGTTGAAAAGCAGAAAAAAAATAATTATTTCTTTTATGGTATTAGGTATCCTCTCCACCACTTATCACTTTATTAGAATAGAAGAAAGTCTGAATTTAACTATCACTTCTTTTTTAATGGGTTTGGGCTGTGGTTATCTTTCTGTTTTTGTAACCTCAACTGCCGAACATTTTGGAACCAACCTGCGCGTTACAGTAACAGCAACTGTAACTAATTTCATGAGAGGTGCTATCGTAATATTAATTCCGCTGCACCAGTTTTTTGAAAACTATTTTAATATCAGTCTTACCGCTAGCCTTGCCATCACAGGCTTTATTGTATGGGCATTAGCCCTCCTATCTGTTTCATTACTTCCCGAAACATTTGGTAAATCTTTGCATTATGCAGAAAAATAAGGATTAATAAGACCAAGTAGTAGTTAAAAGACGTACTTTAAACTATTAATGACCAATATGAAATATCAATTTACTATCAAACTGATATTTCGCCTAATATTAAAAAGTGACAGGAATAGAAAATAATGCCTATTAATAGTTAGTATATTGGGAGAAAAAATTTACAAGAAATTATTTTAAAAAAACTAAAACTACACCAATGCTAAAATTTGTATGGATTTTCATGGCTTTTTTAGCCGGAGCTTTTCTTCCTATTCAAGCAGGCCTCAATACCAGATTGGGCAAGGCCGGAGGAAGTCCTTATCATGCTTCTATGATTTCTTTTATTATAGGAGCTGCAACAGTTGCCTTATATATTTTTCTATCAAAACAACAAGTGTCTTGGGCAGGCATTAAATCAGCACCGGCCTATACATGGATTGGTGGAATTCTGGGAGCTTTTTATGTTACAGTAATTGTGCTTGCTTTTCCAAAATTAGGGCCGGCACTTACTTTTGGACTGGTAGTTGCAGGTCAATTAACCATATCAGCACTGCTCGAGCATTTTGATATATTAGTAGCTCAGCAAAATTCACTTAACCTAGCAAGAATATTAGGATTATTACTCATCATTGGAGGAGTAGTAATTATTCGAAAATTTTAGAAATGCTTTTATATAAAGTGGGAGCTAAGCAATATTATACCCTTGGCTTCCACTCTATTTCCTTAATCTGCTGCAACAAAGAAGTATAACGGCCCAAAACAAAAAGATAATCGCTCAGGCGGTTGAGATATTTTATTACCAGCATTTCAACAAAAGAATCTTCTTCTAGAAGTCGCACGCAACCCCTTTCAGCCCTGCGACATACACAACGTGCAATATGAATACTAGAAACTGCCTGGCTTCCACCGGGTAGTATAAAAGCTCTCATCTCCGGAAGCACTTCATTCATTCTATCAATCTCCAACTCAAGTGATTTTACATCTTCCTCATGCAAATCAGGAATTTTTAAACCAGACTCCTTCTCAGGATCACAGGCAAGGGAAGATCCAATTGTGAATAAACGATCCTGAATTTCTCTCAACACTTTTTTACTTCCCTCATCACTGAGCAAATCCATCACCAACCCTATATAAGAATTCAACTCATCTACATTGCCATAACTTTCTATACGCAAATTACTTTTGGCCACCTTAGTGCCTCCAATAAGACTTGTCTTTCCGCCATCACCTGTTTTTGTATATATCTTAAATGCCATGGGTATTGATAGTTTTATCTATTAAAATATTAAAATCAGAAACCACCGCGGGTTTTTTATTCAAAGTATCTGTTTCTATGCTTCCATCTTTCAACCGAATAATTCGATGGGCAAAAGTAGAAATATCTTCTTCATGTGTTACCAGTATTACCGTATTCCCATCATCATGAATATTCCCAAGAATCTCCATAATCTCATAAGATGTTTTAGAATCTAAATTTCCAGTTGGTTCATCGGCCAAAATAATTGAAGGATTATTGATCAAAGCTCTTGCAATCGCTACTCTTTGGCATTGCCCTCCGCTGAGCTCATTGGGTTTATGGTGCATTCTGTCTTCCAGCTTTACCCTCATAAGAACCGCCTCTGCTCTTTCTTTACGCTCTTTCTTAGAAACACCCCCATACACTAAAGGCAGGGCTACATTTTCGGCTGCTGTTAAACGTGGCAACAGATTGAACTGTTGAAAAACAAATCCTATTTCTTGATTACGCACTTTTGCTAATTCATCATCACTCATAAAACTCACATCCTTCCTATTCAAAACATATCTTCCACCTGTGGGAGAATCGAGGCACCCTATAATATTCATCAACGTAGATTTTCCAGAACCACTAGGGCCCATCAATGCTACATATTCATTCTTTAAAATATCTATAGATATTTCTTTCAGCACCTTAAGTTCATTCTTTCCAATGAAATAACTCTTTTGGATATCTTCAAGTTTAATAATCGTATTTGCAAATGTTTCTGCCATTATTTATTTTGATCCTCTTTAAAATCCATAAATATTCTAACTTTTGAATACATCATTATTAACCATATCTCCTTTTTACAATAGTTACAATACCCTCAAATTTTTAATCTATTGAATTATGCTGGAATATATATGTGGGGCAAAATTAGGCAGTTCCGCTCTTTATCTGAGTATAAGAAGAGAATATTTTAATCAAGCCTTTCATTATCTTCGCCTCATCAATGAGCACATCAGCCACAATAATAAAAAAGCCCGGCATTGTAATGAGCGGCATCAGGCCCACAGGCTTTCTGCATCTTGGAAATTATTTTGGAGCCATTTCCAATTATATAAAAATGCAGGAAGAATATGAATGTTTCTTCATGGTAGCCGACCTACACTCTCTTACTACACATCCTGATACGGCTGAACTCAAACAAAATGTACACCGTGTACTTGCTGAAAATATTGCCTGCGGACTCGATCCACAAAAAGCAACCTTCTATTGCCAGAGCCATGTTTATGAGATTACTGAGCTTTATCTCTACCTCAATATGTTGGCCTATAAGGGAGAACTGGAAAAAACGGTTACTTTCAAAGAAAAAGCCAGGCTAAATCCTGAAAATATAAATGCAGGTTTACTTACTTACCCTGTTTTGCAGGCAGCCGACATCCTCATTCACAGAGCAACCTTTGTTCCTGTTGGCAAGGACCAGGAGCAGCACCTGGAAATGGCCCGCACTTTTGCCAATCGTTTCAATCATAGATATGGTGAAGTTTTTCCAGAACCACAAGCCTTCAATTATAATAACCAGCTGGTAAAAGTACCTTCACTTGATGGAACTGGCAAAATGAGTAAAAGTGAAAACCAAATGGCCACCCTCTATTTGGCTGATGACGATGATACCATTCGCCGGAAGGTGATGAAAGCAAAGACTGATGCAGGACCTACCGAGCCCAATACCCCAAAACCTGACTATATTGAAAATATTTTCCAGCTTATGAGCCTGGTAAGTAGCCCTGAAACCATCGCCAACTTTGAAAATGCCTACAATAACTGTAGCATTCGTTATGGTGACATGAAAAAACAGCTGGCCGATGACATGATCCTATTTATTAGCCCCATCCGGGAAAAAACCAACTCCATTATGGGAAATGAGAAATATCTCATAGAAGTGATGGAAGCCGGCGCTGAAAAGGCAAGAAAAAGCTCAAAAAATACCATAGAACTTGTCAGAAAGTCTATGGGATTGAATTATTTTTAAGCGCCTAATTTTGGGCGAATTATTGGGTGTACCTTTGCACCCCAATTAACAACAACAGCATCAGGGACCATGGCTAAGAATAAAAAACCTAAACATATCGCGATTGCCGGCAATATTGGCGCAGGCAAAACCACACTTACCGAATTACTTAGTAAGCATTATAAGTGGATCCCTCAATTTGAAGATGTGGATCACAATCCCTATCTGAATGATTTCTATGAAGACATGCCTCGATGGAGTTTCAATCTTCAGATTTACTTTTTAAATAGTAGACTTAATCAATTACTCGAAATACAGCGCGGGTCTGAAACGGTTATCCAAGACAGAACTATTTATGAAGATGCAAACATCTTTGCCCCAAATTTGCATGACATGGGACTTATGGGGAAAAGAGATTTTGATAACTATTATAAATTCTTTGAAACATTAAAAAGTATGGTTAAGCCACCAGACCTACTTATTTATCTTAAAGCATCCGTACCTACATTGGTAGGACAAATTCAAAAGCGTGGAAGAGATTATGAAGAAAACATCAGGCTTGATTACCTGAAAAAACTAAACGACCTCTATAACAAATGGATTGACAGCTACAAGGAAGGAACGCTTTTGGTAATTGATGCAGATAAAAATAAATTTGCAGAGAATGAAGAGCACCTTGGACAGATTATCTCCAAAATAGATTCTACCTTATTCGGATTGTTTTAATTCTCAATTAGTCAATCAACTGATTCTTCATTGCAAAGAATACTAGTCCAACGGAGTTCTTAACCCCAAATCTCTCCATGAGGCGATCTTTAATAGCTTCTACAGTGCGCGCGCTGATTTCCATTTTTAGCGCTATCTCACTTGCAGTGAATTCCATACATACCAAAGTAAGCACTTCTTTTTCTCTATCGCTCAATACAACTTCTGAAGAAAGACTGGGATTAAATTTTTGTTTGCTGTAATTTTTTTTGATAAGTACTTTGTTTACAAACGGATTCAGATAGAATCCTGTACGCATTACATCAAGAATGGCTTTTTTAATTTCTGCAGGATCTGTACTCTTAAGTAAATATCCAGCAGCACCGCAATCCATGAGGTGACCAACAAAACGTTCATCTTCATACATAGTAAGTATGACAACACGAATTGTAGGGAAATTTTTTGTAATTGCCTTTGTGGTATCAATACCATCTTTTACAGGCATCCTCAAATCACACAATACCACATCAGGCTGCGTTTCTGCCAAATGATCTAGTAATTCCTGGCCATTTTCAGCTTCTTGCACAAACTTGATATTGGTAAAAGGGCGCATAGAAAGTATAACTCCCTTCCGGAATATCTTGTGATCGTCGGCAATAGCAACCTTTATTTGATTTTCAGACATAAGACTCCTGTAAATTTAGGATATCTTTCTTAGAGTTAGCAATCGGAAATAGAAAGGAACTTTCAATAAATCAACGCCTTCCCTCTTTTGGCACTTCAATAGTAATTTTATAATACGTTTCGCTAGGATCTATCTCGAAAAAAATCTTTCCCTTCAACACTTTCATCCTACTCTCAATATTTTTAAGTCCTAAACCCTGTGACATTTGATTCAACTTATCAAATTCTGACTGAACAATTCCTTTCCCATCGTGATGTATTCTAAGGTACATTTTATTTTCTGTAGCATTCTGGGTGAGATGAATAAACCCAGCATTGCTGTGCTTGATAATATTATTGATCAACTCCTGAATAATACGAAAAATAAGCAGCTCCTGCTCCACCCTCAGGCGCTCACGATAATCATGAAAACGAGCACTTGCATTTAAGGCCCCACTTCCATTTATTTTTTGAAATAAATCTGTAGTGGCACTTTCAAGCCCAAAGTTTTTAAGCGTTGGCGGCATCAGGCTATGACTGATATTTCTTATCAGAAGAATGGCATCATCAATAATTTGCTTGGCACTATAAATGCTTTGCAACTGCTGGGCTTTTTCCTGATTTACAAGATTGTCATTTAAGTAAAGCCTGGCCGTTGCAAGAAGCGGACCTGCATCATCATGCAAATCAGCTGCAATACGCTGGCGCTCTTCTTCCTGAAAACGAATGGATGCATTCAAAAGTATCTGTTGCTTCTCAGATTCTAGCCGCTTCATCTGCATCTGATAACGGATCACCTTACGCTGATGAAAGATTACAAAAATAATAATGCCAATAGCAAGCGTTAGCATGCCTAAGGTGCCAATAAACATCAACCTAGAAATCCCTGCCGTATCTGCCTGCAATAAATACATTTTAAGTGTTAGTTTAGGTTGTTGGTAGGTGTATAGCTTTCAAAACTGTCTAAATTTATTTCTAAGGGTATATTGAACTCATAGTCTTCCGACTCTGCCTTCGGCTCCTTAACCGTAACAGCAAATGCAAGAATAAGATTTTTCAGTATGGTTACAGAAGTATAAATCAACAGTAGTTCATCCCTGAACCTAATATTCTTACTAAAGTAAGACTCAGATAACAATATATAAAAAAATATTCCTGAAAAGTACACAAAAAGGCCTACAGCAACCCAAAAATTAATGGTTTGATAAACCGGTATCTGGAAGCTGAACCTCATTTTCTCAAAAAGAAAGTAAATAATTACAATAATAAAAAATAGCAGTTCAACAAGAGTAGGTTTATTATGAAATGTTTCATTGTCAGTCCAGTAGAAATCAAGACCACAATAGATTAAAAAGGGAATACTGGAGAAAAGAATAAGATACCTAACTACTTTAGACCTAATTAGTAAGCTGAGGAAAAAACTAACAATGAGATATTCAAACATTAAATGAAATCTCAATATGATTATATATAGCGATTTAGATTTTATTAAATAAATGGAAGAAATGCAAGCAAGAATAAATACTGCTTTAAAAAGTGTATAAATAAAAAAAACCTTTAACCCATTTGTATTCAATTTCTTGTGAAAAATGATACAAAAGACTAAAGGAAGAATTTCCGAAAGAGAGGTAAAAAACTCTATTTGTTTCAGGCTAATCAGTTTAGTAGTCAAAAGTACTCAACCCAATCCCAAAATCAAAATCTGATTGCTTAAACAAACAATTAAGAAATGAATAAGCTCAGCATGTGAAAAATGAAAATGTGCATAAAAGTTCGTTTTTAGAGGTTTGTTTGATAATCTCAACACTAACTTCTATCTATTTTGGCGCCCAGGCAATGGGTTTTATCAGCAAACCAATCGTATTTTTCCCATAAAAACCGCTCCTGGACTGTTTTTTCATCGAAAAAATCCGATAAAAAACCCCTAGAAAAAGGGTAATTCTACGAATCAAAATTAGTAAATTTACTAATGAAACCTAGGATCTTTACTAGGGGCATTTACAGATTCTATACTATATATAATATAAAATATTGAAATTCAGTTATTTATGCCATATAAAAATATTTTAAAATAAGCTGGCGCGAAAGTAGAAAAAAGAAAAAAGAAGGTATAAACCCTGATAAGTACTAATAAAGGCTTTTAGAGAAGTGAGTAAAACTACCTAAGTTATTTATGGTATTTTTACTAATAAAATCATAAAGTTTTGTTGATAACCAATGTATTGTATATAAACCATTGGAAATATCAGTATAAAAGGTGTATTTTTCAACCCTATTAACCCTCTAACCGCATGTCAACAGATAATATCATCCGAATTGCTATTGCCGACGATCATAAGATCTTCCGTGATGGTATAAAGATGGCTCTTGCAGGAAAAGCAAACCTTAAAATGCTCTGGGAAGCCGAGGATGGAAAGGATATGATGCATAAAATAGCCATCAAGAAGCCAGATGTACTATTGATGGATATCAGAATGCCTGAAATAGATGGCATTAATGGCATTCAACTGATACGCAAAGAGTATGAAGAGGTGAAGATTATTGTGCTTACCATGTATGATGATCAGCAAATGATCAGTAAAATGATGGAAATGGGGGCTAACGCCTATCTTACTAAAACCACAGACCCTGAAGAGATTTACGAAGCCATTCTTACCTGTATGAATGACGACTTTTATTTCAACGATTTGGTCAATAAGGCCGTAATGGGCAAGTTGATGCAAAAGAAAAATGTAAGGCAGCATTACGGAAACAATACCCCTGTAACTTTCAATGAAAAAGAGATTAAGATTCTTCAACTGCTGGCCGAAGACAAAACAACGGAAGAAATTTCTAAACTAATTTTTCTCAGCCCTCGCACCATAGAAACCATCAGGCAGAATATGAAAGCCAAGGTAAATGCTAAAACTATTGGCGGCCTCATTATGTATGGCATGCGCAATAAGTTGATTGAATAAATGAACTTTCTTATAATACTACGATCCCCTTCTTTACCGCAAAAATAGCTAGCCCTACCCTGCTTTTTACATCCAGTTTTTCAAACATATTATCTCTTAACCCATCAATGGCTCTAGGAGTCATACTCATTTGCAATGCAATTTCCTTATAGGTAAGGTCGGTACTGGCTAGTTTAAGAAAACTGATTTCTGTTTCGCTGAGTATCGACCTATCAATAGAGTGAACCCCTTGCTGGTGTTTTTGAAAAAGAGAACTTAGTTTGCCTGTGGCACTATGAGAATAATAATACCCCTCAATGGCAAGAGTGAGCAAGGCTCTTTTCAATTCTGCAGGATCTATATCCTTTTTTAAAAAACCCCGCACCCCTAACTGAAGCAAGCGAATCAAAGCAACCTCAGAATCATACATAGTAAGAATCAGAATATATACATCAGGGAATTTGTCACGAAGCTGGGCTGCAGTTTCATAACCATCCATCTTAGGCATATTGAGATCAAGCAGAATAATATGTGGACGCTGCCCGTTTTCCATAAGTTTCATAACTTCTTGGCCATTACCTGCAGTAGCCAACACCCTGCATTCATCAAATGAATTTATGAGAGAGGCTAGGGCATCCCTTAGTAATACATGATCATCGGCAAGAATAATATCAATAGTTTGTTCAGCTGCCATAAATAGGAATTTTAATTTCAATAGAAGTGCCTTGTCCGAGTAATGAGTTAATGGTAAAATTACCTTCTAGGGTCTCGGTTCTTTTTCTAATATTCCCTAAACCCTTCGCTCCCAACCTCACATTGTTAATGTTAAACCCTTTTCCATTATCAGAAATACTAAGAATGAAATACTTCTCTGAATAATTAACCATAATCTCAATTTCAGAAGCTTGGGCATGCTTAATAATATTATTGAGTGATTCTTGTAAAATGCGAAATATTGCAAGCTCTTTTTTTTCATCAAGAAAAACAATTTCTCCTATCACCTTCAGGAAGAAATTACACCAGCCTAATTTATTAAGTTGGGAGACTTCAAATTCAATAGCTTTTAGTAATCCGTAATTCTGAATCATGTCCGAACTCAAACTTCTACTGATATCACTTAGGTCAATAATCACTTCGCCAATAATAAGGATGGAATCGCTGATACTTCCTTTCATCTCCTCATTCTCAGATACAAACCGATTTAGTTGCAACTTAGCCAAAGTAAGTTTCTGGCCAATATTGTCATGAATTTCACGAGAAATATTATCAAAAGTTTGTTCTTGAATCTCTATTCTAGACTGCAATACGTCATTCTCGTATTTCATTTCAAGCTCTTTAATATTAGTTTTATGAAGCACCTGCCTCTTCTGATAACGAAAAAATACCATACCAATGATGAAAAGCAAAAAGATAACCAGAAATAAACAGATAATAATAAATACTACTATTTCGCCTGGACTTGGGTTATACATACTGGAAGGCTTAAAGAATATTAATGCAATTTTACAAAATTAAGTTAGACTAAAGAGGGAAAAACACCCAATAACTAGTGTTTTTAACGGCTAGGTGGAGTTAATTGACAATTCAATAAGCTTCGTTTTCAAGATACTTCAACTTAATAGACCAAACTACTATTCAGATACCTTATGAATACTATTATCTAACTTTTTTGTACATAAAAATGCTTTAATGAAACA
>Ga0209190_1001061_pt1 | contig 19504 bp, 18 predicted proteins | sample M_140205_XF_Meta_FD_187315 | JGI IMG/M metagenome (GOLD analysis project Ga0209190, IMG submission 187315) | Freshwater microbial communities from Lake Montjoie, Canada to study carbon cycling - M_140205_XF_MetaG (SPAdes) (version 2) | ecosystem: Environmental > Aquatic > Freshwater > Lake... | reverse complement strand
TGGGCAAGCCTTGGCGAAGTTGGCCTTGTTGTGGGCGCTACTTACCCCGAGGAATTGGCAAAGGTGCGCTCACTTGTTGGCGACATGCCGTTGCTGGTGCCTGGCGTTGGCGCCCAGGGTGGCGATGCCGCAACCGTGATGCGTGTGGGTCGAGCCTCGAACGGGTACGGGCTCATCATTAACTCGGCGCGCGCCATTTTGTATGCGTCGTCGGGTGAAGATTTCGCTGAAGCAGCCGCTGGCGTTGCCGCCACCACCCTTGGCTAAGGGGCTACAGCCATTTATTGCGGCGGAACACCCGGAACATAGTGAAACTCACGAGTGCCAATGCCCCCATCACGATGAAATAGCCATAACGCCATTCCAGTTCGGGTAAGTGCTTGAAGTTCATTCCGTAAATACCTGCAACCATGGTGGGTACTGCGCCAATACCTACGTATGCAGAAATTTTACGCATGTCTTCGTTTTGTTTCACTTGAATGAGCGCAAGGTTGGCGTGCAGAGCAGCTTCCATTAAGTCATTCAATGCCTGTGCTTCATCAATTACTTTCAGCAAGTGGTCACGAACGTCGGAAAAAAGTTTTGCTGACGCAGGATCCACATTCGGAACTGTTCCATCAGACAGCTCGCTCAGTGGGCCGACGAGGGGATGCACTGCGCGACTGAACTCAATAAGTTCGCGCTTCACGAAGTACATGCGTGATGCAGGCGCAGGTGTTTCGTCATCGAACACATCGTCTTCAATTTTCTCAACGTCTTCCGCCAAATTTGCGGCTACGTCTACATATTGGTCAACCAGGCGGTCAATAATTTCATGCACTACGGCAGTTGGCCCACCTTGGAGCCTGTCTGGGTGGTGTTCTAAGTCGGCTCGAACAGACCGCAGAGGAAGTGCGTCTCCGTGTCGCACCGCAAGGAGTACTTGCGGACCAACGAACAATGTGAGATCGCCAACAATGATGCGCTTTGTTTGAGCATCGTAAGAAACAGTTTTCAAGACTATGAGAACGTGTTCTGGGTAAACATCCAACTTCGGACGCTGTTTTCCAGACAAGGCATCTTCAACTGCAAGATCGTTGAAACCAAACCGCTTTTGATACTTCAGCAGTTCGCTCACACTGGAGTCATGCAATCCAATCCAATGAAAAGCACCTGCCGGAGCATCGACGCAATCTGCTAGACGTTCCCCATGTAGATAAACAGCTTCATCAACTAGCACATGCGAAGCGTAGTTCACTCCAAAGGGGCGTTATCTGAACTTCAAGCGAAGATCTATGTACATCTCGGAGCAAATGGCTCTTTCTACGAACCTAATTCTGCAAGGGTCGACTCAAGTTCGCTTTCCGACATTGAGCCTTGCCTATTTTTTACAGTCCCGTCAGCCCCAATGAAGACCCACGCCGGCTGGTAGGGAACGCTGTATTTCGCGTAAACATCGCCTGAGGTGTCATCAATATTTTGAAATGAGATCTTGTGTCGTTGCACAAAGTCTTGATAGCTGTCTGTGTCGCCATACCAGGCAACGCCAACAACGTTGACTTTTTCTTTAAATTTTTGGTGGACGACCTCGACCGAGGGCGCTTCGTTATTACAAGCCCCTCAACCAGGGGCCCAAAACCATAAAGCCAAGGGTTTCCCTTGTGAGACCGACTCTAAGTTGAGTGACTCTCCGGTAATTGTGGTCAATTGCTCTTGCGCAGCCAACGATGTCGATGGAATTGAATCACTAGGCAACGCGGAAGTGAGCGGCGCATCTGAGTTGGCAGTAACGCTTGAGGTGTCGGGAGAAACTGATGAATTTGAGCCGCAGGCGCCAAGAATCAAAGTCACTGTGCATAGAGCAACGATGCGCGACAACGGCTTCATAAACGAAACGGTACTACGGCCTGCAGAGTAATTTCTCTACGAGCTCTGTTTTCTCGGCGCGAAATGTCGCGATATGCGGGACATACGGCGCCGAGAACACTTTGGTTAGGAAGCGGTGAGAACTGCGACGTCGAGGATGCCGGGGGCGGCACGTAGTGCAGTAATGACCTCGGGAGCGACCGTTGCAGTGGGCACAATCACCATGACCGCGGTGCCGGCTTTGAGGGCCTTGCCCACGTCCATGTCGGCAATGTTGACGGTGGCGTTTCCGAGCAAGGTACCCACCACACCAATAACCCCTGGGCGGTCGTCGTTGCGCACAACCAGCATATTGTTTGCTGGTGGTACGTCGGTGATGTGGTCGTCTACAAGTACCAAGCGTGCTTCGCGGCGTGGGCCCACCAAAGTTGCTGCAATGTTGTGACCATCGCACTTCAAAGTGACCAAGTTGACATAGTCGGCATTGGTGGAAACAGGAGAGTTATTTTCGCGCACTTCACAGCCAGCATCTTTGGCAAGTTGGGGAGCATTCACGTAAGTGACTTGCTCGCCAGTGATGGAGGCAAAGAAACCCTTCAATGCACTGAGCGTAAGAATGCGTGTGTCGTAACCACCAATATCACCAGTGGCCGAAATTTCAAGGCTGCTCGGTGCTTTACCAACGAGTGACGCAAAGAGTTGACCCAAGCGCTCGGCGAGCGGCAAGAACGGCCTGAGAGTTTCATTGGCATCACTTGCATCAATGTTGACAGCGAACGGAACGAAGTCGCCAGCAAGTGCAAGCTGCACCATGTCGGCAATAACGTCGCCCGCTTTGTCTTGTGCTTCGCGAGTGCTTGCACCAAGGTGCGGTGTCACAACAATTTGTGGAATAGAGAACAATGGCGATTCGGTCATTGGCTCTTTGGTGAACACGTCGAGTGCTGCACCAGCAATGAGGCCTTCTTTAACAGCTGTTGCAAGTGCTTCTTCGTCAACAATGCCACCGCGTGCCACGTTGATAACGCGCAGTTCAGGCTTTGCCTTCAAGAACATCTCGCGACCAATAATGCCAATGGTTTCCTTGGTCTTTGGCAAGTGCACGGTGAGGAAGTCGGACTCGGCAACAAGTTGGTCGAGTGGCATGAGTTCAATGTTCAATTGACGTGCACGCTCGGCAGAGATGTATGGGTCGAATGCAACAATGCGCATGCCAAATGCTGCGGCACGAGTTGCTACCAACTTGCCAATGCGGCCAAGACCAACAATGCCCAGAGTTTTGTCGAGAAGTTCAACACCTTCCCACTTGCTGCGCTCCCAGCGACCCTGCACCAATGCAGCATGTGCTTGTGGCACGTTGCGTGCAACCGACAACAACAGTGCCATGGTTTGTTCTGCAGCAGAAACAATGTTCGACTCGGGTGCGTTGCACACCATGACACCACGACGTGTTGCAGTGTCAACGTCAACGTTGTCGAGCCCTACACCTGCACGACCCACCACAATGAGGTCGGTGCCAGCTTCAAGAACTTCGGCGTTCACATCGGTTGCCGAGCGAATGATGAGGGCATGAGCACCCTTCACCGCAGAGAGGAGCTGCTCGTGACTGAGGTCGAGTTGAATGTCGACGGTGTGCCCAGCCTGGCGGAGGCGCTCGAGGCCCCCGTCGGCAATTTCTTCAGTAACAAGGATGCGTGCCATAGGGCTAACAGTCTGCCTTGTCTGGGGCCTGCGAGGAAAACCCTTTATGGAAAGTAAAGAATTTCGGCAATGACATACGCCACCCCATAGGGTGAAGCCGTGGATTTCTCGCGACTCGCGCCCGTGGTGCCCGCTTCACTGCGCCTGCACCGAGTGTCACTACATCTCACCTCGCCCGTACAGGCTGCTCATGGGCTCCATGGCGAGCGCAATGTGGTGCTGGTGGAACTGAACGAAGGCTGGGGTGAATGCGGAGCGCCCGACAACCCGGCGTATTCGGGCGAGTCGGCCGATGCCGCCTACGAAGCACTTTCCGACATCTTTTTCCCACTCTTGAAATCGCAGTTCACTACTCGCGAAATTCCTATGAGCGCCGTTGACCTGCGAGCTCTCATTGGTGAACATCACCCCGATGCTCTGGTGCGCTTTCCTATGGCTGTTGCCGCGCTCGAGATGGCACTGCTCGATGCTCAACTGCGTGCCGACAACATTGACTTCACGCAGTGCTTCACCACTCGTGAAACTGGCGATGCACTTGCAGGGGCAACGCTGGGTAATACGGGTTCGCTCGATGAGCTAGCGCTGAGCGCTGCTGTTGCTGTGCGCGAAGGTTACGGCCGCATCAAAATAAAGGTTGCACCTACCTACGACATTGAACCCATTCGTGCCGTGCGCAGTGCGCTTCCCGACCACGTGATGCTTGTTGCCGATGCCAATGGTTCATATGGCGCAGACGATCTTGCGCATGTGGCAGCGCTGCATGAACTGGGCCTTGACCTTGTTGAACAGCCCTTTGCTGCACACGACACCGCTACCCACCAAGCGCTTGTTGCCACCGCCACTGTACGTGTAGCGCTTGATGAAGGTGTGCGCACAACGCAAGACGCTCTTCATGCGGCGCTCAACCACGAGTGCACCGACATCACCTTGAAACCAGCAAAGTTTGGCTACCCCGCATGTGTGCGGCTGTTGAACGAATGCCACGAACAAGGAATTGATGCATGGGTGGGTGGCATGTTCGACACCGGTGTTGCACGATGGGCCAATGTGCGTTTGGCAACGCATCGTGGTGCCACCTTGGCTTCCGATATTGGTTCATCGTTGCGATATTGGTCGAGCGATATCACCACGCCTGTAGAAACAATTGAGGGGAAAGCACATATTTCACACCTCGCTGAGGTGGGGCTCTCGGGAACCCCACTATTGTGATGCCCGTGACGCATCAATTTCTCACTGCCGAATGGATCACCGCTGCTCGCGAAATTCGCGACAAGTACAAAGATCAGGTGCCACCCCTTACCGTTGTGCTGAAAATCAACATGGTCATTACTCAGGCACCCTTTGGTGAGGGCACTGTGAAGGGCTTCATTGATACCTCTTCGGGCGACATGGCTTTGGAGCTCGGCGAAGTAGCCGACCCCGAAGCAACTGTTACCACCGACTATGAAACAGCGAGCAAGTTGTTTGTTGACCAAGACCCTTCTGCAGTGATGCAAGCCTTTATGTCGGGGAAAATTAAAATTGATGGCGACATGATGAAAGTAATGGGATTGCAAACAGCGATTCCACAAACTGGTGACGCTGCGGCAATTGCAGTGACAATTGCCGCTGAAATTAAAGCTATTACCGCTTAAGCGAGCGAGAGGCTCCAGCGGCAATGATGCCGAGGCCTGCCACAAATGCACCCGACAAGAGTGCAAACCCGTAGCTTTCAATAACACCGCTACTCATTGTTGTTTCATGAATGGTAATCATCACCGTGGTTCCTATTACCGCGCCAAGTTGGGTCATAAGCTGTTGCATTGCTCCAGCGACTCCTACATCTTGGTCATGTACCGCAGAGGTAACGAGCGACGTTAATGCTGGTGAAGCGAGACCCAGGCCAGCGCCCGACAAACCCAGCCCCGCAGCAATAATCCAGTCAGACGTGCCCATGCCAACAGTGCTTAAGAGCAGCATGGAACACAGCACGCCAAATGCGCCAATCATTCCGCTGCGTCGTTCACCAATACGCACGGTGAGAAAACTTGCCGATGGCGCAACGATGGTAAACACCAGTGGTCGCGCAATGACCAACCACCCAATGTGAGAAGTGGAATAGCCAAGACCTTTGTCCATGAGTTGTGGCATCACGAAAAAGCCACCCATGTATGCATAGTTCGTGAGAGCTTGGCTGGAAATAGGAAATACCACGTTGCGCATGCGTAGCCATTTGAGCGGCAAGAGCGGAGCTTCGGCTCGACGTTCAATGCGCACGAACAACATGAGCACTATCACCCCGGTGAACATGAGTGCGAGCACGGGCGCGCTGCTCCACCCCCATGAGTGACCACGGTTAATAGAGAGCAGTAAAGACGTGGTGCCAATGCCGAGCGTGACCGACCCCGCAATGTCGAACTTCACATTTTTGATGCGTTCGGTTTCTGGCAACAAACGCCAGGCAACAAGTACACCAAGCATGCACAGCGGCGCTTGCACAATGAAAATGATGCGCCACCCCACTGAAGCAACAATTGGTGCACCAATGACCACACCAAGAACGGGCGCGCCAGCCGTAGTGAAACTCCAAAAGCCAAGAGGTCGCACGCGTTCTTCGGGGTGAAAGAGGCGATTCACATAGGAAAGCGCACTTGGGCTTGTTGCCGAACCCGCAGTTGCCGACAATGTACGAAAGGCAATCATGCTTATTGCGTTCCATGCAACGGCGGTGAGTGCAGCAAAGATGCCCGCAAATAAAAGCCCGAGCACGAACACACGCTTATGACCCCACAGGTCGCCCGCTTTTCCGAATGCTGGGCCAACAACACCGAACGCCAACATTGGGCCAGTGAGTGCCCAGTTGATGGTGCTTGTTGTGGTTTTTAAATCGGTTGCAATGGTTTCTAGCGACACCACCAACACCGTGATGGTGAAACTGACGGTGAAAAGGCCCGCGAGCAAAACAATGAGCGTTGCCCATGCACGATTCAACCCAATGCGTCGTGCTGCTTTCTTTACAACTTTTTTGCCGCGCAGTAATGGCCACGGAATAATGGAAACTTCATCTACTCCAGCAGAGTCGACAAAGGTCGAATCACGATCCATTTACATTCAGCCGTAGTAAGTGAGATCAACAGTAGAACCTTCAGGAACTTCTTTACCGTTACCTACTGGCTCACCCGCAATAGTTGCGCTCTTCAATTTGCGTTCTGACTTGCCCGACTCGGTTCCGTATACAAAGCCTGCATCGGAAAGAAGTTTTACAATGGCGGCTTTGTATTGACCAATAATGACGGGCATTGGAATCATGCGAGGGCCTTTCGACACCCAGTAGCTGACGCTGCCACCACGCGGCAAACTTTCGCCTGCTGCTGGCAACTGCCCACCAACCAAACCTACGCCTACTTCTTTGTTGAAATCTTCTGCAACAACGGCAAACACCAAACCAAGCTCAGTGATTTTTGCTTCTGCTTCAGCAGTAGTGAGCCCAACAAGTGTTGGCAAAACACGTGGTGCGGGCCCATCGGACACATTCAAAGTAATGGTGGTGCCCTTCACTACTTGCTCGCCTGCTTTTGCGGTGGGTTGCTCGGCAACTGCCCACGACATGACGGTTCCTGCGGCAACGGCTTCGTCATTAACCTTTGCCACGTTTGGCACCAGGCCTAATTGGTCGATGCGAGCAAGAGCAGCGTCGCTCGCCACATTGGTGAAGTCTTCCAATGTAGAAAATGTGGGGCCTTGTGAGACCGTGAGAATAATGGACTGATCTTCTTTCAGCATGACGCCGTCGCCAGGCTCAGAACTAATGACTTCGCCAGTTTTTACTTGGTCACTGCGGCCTTCACGAATTACAACATCCCATTTGAAGTTGGAAATGGCATTGCGTGCTTCACCTTCAGGCAAGCCCACCAATACGGGTACTTGGAAACTTTCTTTGCGTAACAACATGTAGCCCGCACCAACACCGCCGAGCAAAGCAAGCACTATTGCAACGGCAACATATTTAGATGCGCGTTTACGCGACAGTTTTGCGCGAGCAATTTCTTGTGTGAGTTCTTCACTCGGTATCACAACAGGTTCGGGTTGCACTGCGCGCACAATGCCACCAGTTGGTTCACCTGCATCACCCTGGTCAATAACTGGAGGTGGTGTAACGGGAAGTGGAGTCAGTAGTTCGTCGAAACCAATTCCGACAACATCAATTGGCGTGGGTCGTGCAACTTTGCGCGCAATGGCAACAAGTGCTTCACCAAATTCACGAGCAGTGAACCTGCTCTCGGGGTCGGGGCGCGCCGCACGTTCCAACACACTGGCAAGTGGCCCGAGGTCGGCAGACACCGGCAACAACTTGTCGACACGCGCAGCGAGCACGCTTGCCACCGAGTCGCCAGCGAAAGGCAACTCGCCGGTGAGGGCTTCCACCAACACCAAAGCAAGTGAATAGACGTCACTCTTTTCCGACGGGGCCCCGCCTTGGCCCACTTCAGGGGCGGCATAACGAGCCCGTTCGAGGTCGGCATCGCCAATGGTTTCGCGGGTAAGAACGTCAATTGCCCCTACTCGTGCCCGCCGTTCGGCGTCGAACACAATGCTTGCCGGGCGAATGTCGCCATGAACCCAGCCCGCCTGATGCATGGCGCTGAGGCCACGGCACATGTCGAGACCCACCACCAGCGCCTGCGATGGCGTGAGGCGGCGGTTGCGGTCGAACATTTCGCGCAAGCTTCCGCCGGGCAATTGCCCGAGCACGGTGTAAATGCAGCGCACACCAAAAATGTCGGTGTCACCCCAGTCGGAGATAGGAGCAAGGGCTGGGCTTTGAGTAGACATTGCCAGTTGCAAGTGATGTTGAATGGCGCGTCGAGCGTCGCCAACCGATTTACGACTGGTGGTACCAGGCTCTACCAAGTCGTTGAGCGGAGTAAGACGAAGGGCAACTTGCCCGCCGAGGCGAATGTCTTCGGCTTCGTACATGCCACGCGGAGTTTCGCCAACAGCGATGGGGGCACCGCGACGACCAACGATGCGGTATCGCCCCGCGAGGGTAAAACCCGTGAGATCGCCCTTTGCCTCCATGAGCAATAAAACTTAGTCGCACAAAGGCATATTGCGCACGTTGCTTTCGGTGTATTCACCTTCATTTTGAGCCATTTGGCACACTCACTGCGGAAAAGTCGCTGAACTCAGCACTTCCGATGAATAATGGGTCATGCCTCGCAAGAAGTTACTCCCCGCCTCTTTCAATGTTCCGGCGCTTTTTGCCAGCATTGGAATTGCACTCGGCATCGTTTTGGTGATTGCCGGACTCGGTGCGGCGGTCACGGGTCGTGATGCATTGAGATTGCCAGAACAAATTGAAAAGCTCTCACCTGCAGACAACGAGAAAGTTTTGCGTCAATCGGAAATTTTGATTGACTTCGTGGCTGGTTTTGAAGCAGTCCTCATTATTGATGGTGTTGAAATTCCAACAACACGCATTGACGAGCTCACAGAAAATGGCAAGCAACCAAAACCTGGTGAACAAATAGAAATTCCACCCACGGCAATTTATGACCCAGGCAACTTCACACTGGGTTACCTTCCTCAAGAGGGTGGCCCCATTACCGAGTTGAAACAAGGAACCCATCAGGCCACTGTGCTTTTTTGGAAGGCCCCAAACACCCGCGAGAAAGCCACCAGCTACTCGTGGAAATTCTCAGTCGATTAAGGCTTAAATTTCGCCAGTTTCCAGCAATTTGAGGAACATTTCCTCGTTCAAAATAGGAATACCCAGTTGCTCTGCCTTAGTGAGTTTGCTTGCCCCAGGTTCTGCGCCCACCACCACCGCATAAGTTTTTGCACTCACGCTGCCCGGGCTTTTACCACCACGCAACTTCACTGCAGCTTCTGCCTCTTCGCGTGAGAAACCTGCAAGTGACCCCGTGACCACCACAGCTTTACCTACAAGAACTTGCGGAAGCGATGTGCGTTCTACATTTCCAAAGTCAACGCCGGCGGTGCGCATTTTTTCAATAATTTTTTTATTGGCTGGCTGTTGAAACCAATTGGTAATTGATGCAGCAATGACGCCACCGACACCGTCGATAGATGCGAGGTCGTCGGCGTTTGCCGATGCAATGACATCGAGGTTGCCAAAAGCTAGAGACAACGATTCAGATGCAGCAGGACCTAAATGTTTGATACCAAGTGCTGTGAGCAACTTGGGAAGTGGGCGATGACGTGATGCATCAATTGCTGCAAGTAATTTTTGCGCACTGAGTGCACCGAAACCTTCAATTTGTAAAAGTTGTTCTTCGGTGAGTGAATAAATATCGCCAACGTCTTCAACAAATTCAAGATCGGACAAACTCAAAATAGTTCGTTCGCCTAGACCTTCAATATCCATTCCGCCACGTGAAGCGAAATAAATAATTCGTTGATCGCGCTGAAACGGACACTGCTCATCTACGCAACGCGTGTCGGCTTCGCCGTCTATTTGTACAAGTTCTGTGTGTAACGGGCACGCACAATGTGTAGGAAACTGCCATGGCACCGAGTTTTTCGGGCGTTTTGCTAATACTGGGCCGACAACTTCGGGAATCACGTCGCCTGCTTTGCGCACCACCACGGTGTCGCCGGGGCGCACGTCTTTCAGGGCCACTTGTGCCCTGTTGTGCAAGGTAGCCATGCCAACGGTGCTTCCGCCAACGAAAACGGGTTCGAGAACCGCAAAGGGTGTGGTTCGGCCTGTACGACCTACAGATACTTGAATGTCGCGCAAAATGGTGGTGCGTTCTTCGGGCGGAAACTTAAAGGCAATGGCCCAGCGTGGGGCGCGGCTGGTGAAACCGAGCACTTCACGTTGCGGAAGTGAGTTGACCTTCACCACTGCCCCATCAATTTCATACTGCAAGGTGTCGCGCTTGTCTTGCCAGTGCGCACAAAATGCATTGACCTCTTCAATGGTGGAGACCACTGTGATGGACGGGTTAATTGCGAAGCCGAGTGCAGTTAAGTACTCCAACGATTCTTTGTGCGTAGCGAACTCGGGAACACCCTGTGTTTCACCCAATTGATATGCCCAAAATGCGAGGCCGCGGCTAGCAGTTACTTCTGCATTTTTTTGTCGCAAACTTCCTGCGCCTGCATTGCGCGGGTTCACCGGTACTGCTTCAGGTTTACGACCCGCTGCAATGCGCACAACATTTTCTTCTTCTTTTTGTTGTTTGAATTTTTCAAAGGCAGCAAAGGGCATGTACACCTCGCCGCGCACTTCCAACACATCGGGAACTGTGCCATTCACCGCAGTGAGTTTTTTAGGAATAACTGCAATGGTGGAAACGTTGGCGGTGACGTCTTCGCCAACTTTTCCGTCGCCACGAGTTGCTGCTTGCACCAGCACGCCTTTTTCGTATCGAATGCTGACCGCTAAACCGTCAATTTTTAATTCACAAACAAACTCTGCAGCTTCGCCACTCAGGCCTTTTGTTACACGATCTCCCCATGCGCCAAGTTCCACCGTGTCCATGGCGTTGTCGAGGCTGGTCATGGGAACCGAGTGCTGCACAGGGTCGAATGTGGTGCTTGCGGTCGCGCCCACCAATTGCGAAGGCGAAGTTTCCGTGAAGAGATCGGGGTGTTCTGCTTCTAGGCCCCGTAACTCGCGTGCCCATGCGTCGTATTCGGCGTCGCTTACTTCTGGAGCATCGAGGCCATGATAGAGATGGTTGTGATGGTCGATAAGCGCACGCAGTTCCTCGACCCGAGAACGAGAAGATTTTTGGGCAGGAGCCTTTTTCACCACATGATTACGTTAGCGATCGGCTAGAACAGACTGCGCATGGCTCGCTTTATTCGCCCCTCATTCTCGGCCCCACTGTGGGTGGCCCGTGTGGCATGGGTGGCTCTTGCCCTCATTCCCAATGGCATTGAAGCCACTTTGGCAAGCCATGGGCGCACCGCGCAATTGGTGTTCACTCTTGGTGCGTGGGCGTTGTGGGCTCTGGGCACGCTTGCCATTTGCTGGCTCAGCCCCTATTCGCTCAGCGCCTTACGAATGGTGGCCCCGCTTGCCACTGCTGGGTTGGTGGGGTTCGTCTTTGCCAGCTTGTCGACCTACGCCGATGTTGCACTTGGCGATGTTGCGTGGTCACTTGTTGGCGTTGCGGTTGGGGTACTTGCACTTGTGTGTATTTTTCTTCCTGCCTTTGGCTTATTGCACGTGCAAGCTTCTGCATACGGCGATGAAAAACGTTTGTTGCTGCGTGTGCCTGCTGCCCAAATTGCACCCATTGCAGTGTCGTACGGAGTGATGGCGGCTTTTCCTGTTACAACACTTTTTGCCGTCAGCGCAGAAGTGTGGTGGCTTGCTGCACTGTGCTTGGTGCCAACGGTTCTCATTTTTCGCGTGGTACCCAAGCGCCTCCATCGTTTTTCGCGGCGCTGGTTGGTAGTTGTTCCTGCTGGTGTTGTGGTGCACGATGAACTGCTACTTGCAGAAACATTCATGGTGCGTACTACTGCAGTTACTCGTGTTGAACTCAGTGCAACAAGTGGCGAAGCACTGAACCTCACTGGCGACATTGCAGGCGCGCGACGCCACATGGTGCTTATTGTTCAATTGCGTGAGGCAGAAAAACTTGCGCTGAGCCCGTACCTAGCAAAAATGTTGGGCACGCTCGATGCCTTGCACGTGCAGAGTTACGCAGTTGCGCCAACACTGGCTGGCCATGCACTTGCTGCATTAACCAAACCACCCGCAACTACATAAGAGTCGCTGGGGTCGTACAACACGGCGCTTTGCCCTGGTGCAATACGACGATGTGCTTCGTGCAAGGTGAGTTGCACGCGGTTGTCGCTTAAAATTTCTGCTGTACATGGCAACGATGCACCGTGTGCGCTGCATTGCACGCGGTATTCGCCAGCTACTGCTTCGCCCGACGCCCACACCATGGCCTGTAGCGCAACACCGGTACGCATGAGGTCGGCATCGGAGCCAACAACCACAATGCGATTTGCGGTGTCGACATCGACCACGAAACGCTTCTCTTCGGTTTTGTACAAGCCAATGCCACGGCGCTGACCAATGGTGACCATTTCTACCGACTCGACTTCGCCCACTTGCTTGCCCGCCATGTCGACAACTTTTGCAGGGTGAAAAGGAATGCGGTCGCCAAGGAAAGTTTCACGACCACCTGTTGAGGTAATGAAACATACGTCTTGGCTGTCGGGCTTGCTTGCGGTGCGTAGACCCAGGCGTTCTGCTTCTTTGCGCACTTCTGCTTTGGTCATGTTGCCCACGGGGAAAAGCGTGCGCTGCAGTTCGCGACCAGCAAGCATGTGCACTACGTATGACTGGTCTTTGGCGTCGTCGGCACCGCGGTGCACTCGCATGTCGCCAGTTGAGTTGGCAACGAGGCGAGCATGGTGGCCCGTTGCCACTGCATCGAAACCCAGAGCATCGGCACGTTCGGTGAGGCGAGCAAATTTCAAACCACGGTTGCATTCAATGCAGGGGTTCGGAGTGGTTCCTTCGGCATGAGCAGCAATGTATGGCTGCACCACTTGTTCGTTGAAGTCTTCGCTGAAGTTGAAAACCAAATGGTCGATGCCAATTTGCTGAGCTACTCGTCGTGCGTCGTCAACATCGGACACCGAGCAACAACCGGTATCGCTTTCGCCGCCCCACAAACGCATGGTGACACCCACAACATGATGGCCGTCTTGTTTCAAGAGGGCAGCCGCAACTGATGAGTCGACCCCTCCAGACATCGCCATGAGAACCTTCATGGAGTGGAGTCTAGGAGCGTTGATGCTCGCGCAGGCGGGCTACTGCTCTACCCAAAGTGCCCAGGGCGTGAACGATGTCGCCAGACGTAGTGGTGTGGCCAAGGCTGAGGCGTAGAGCCCCTTGGGCACGCTCGCGGGGCACGCCCATTGCGGCCAAAACATGCGATGGCTCCATGGCGCCGCTGGCACAGGCTGAAGCGGCCGAGGCGCACAGGTGCTCTTCGTCGAGAAGGAACAACAACGCTTCGTTTTCTACCCCTTCAACACAGACGTGAACAATGCCAGGAACAGAAACCTCGTTGGGCACGGTTTGGTGAACGCCGCCAATGTTGTGCAGGCCGGCAAGAAGTTGCTCTTTTAGTTCCATGACGCGCAGGTTTTCACCATGGCGCTCGCTTGCGGTTGCGGTGAGAGCCGCGGTTGTTGCAGCAATGCCAGCAACGTTGTGCGTGCCGCTGCGGCGATCGCGTTCTTGACCGCCACCAAAGATGAGTGGCTCAAGGTTCACGCCATTGCGCAAATACATGATGCCACTTCCCTTTGGCCCGCCGAATTTGTGTGACGACAAAGTGAGAATGTCGACGAGTGAAACTAAGTGAGCGAGGTCGACCCAGCATGCACCTTGCACAGCGTCGGTATGCAGAATTGCCGTGGGGGCATAGCGCCGAACAATGCGCGACACTTCTTCCATATTGGTAACGGTGCCCACTTCGTTGTTTACAGCCATGACCGACACAACAGGCTTCACACCTTCTGCATGCAAACGAGTGAGCGTTTCCATGAGCGCATCGAGGTTGATGGCACCTTGCGGGTCTGCACCCACCACTACGCCACCAACGTGTTCTACACAATGTAGAACGGCGTGATGCTCACTTGCCGAGCACACCGCTTGTGTAGCTACGCCTTGCGATTGCAGCCGACGAATGGCGCCGAGTATGGCTGCGTTTGCACCTTCGGTGCCACCGCCAGTGAAAATAATTTCGCCTGCTTGGCAACCAAAGACATCGGCTACGTCGTCGCGGCATTCATCGAGCACCTTGCGTGCGTCGCGAGCAAAACGGTGCGAACCCGACGGATTGGCGTATTGCACATTGAGAAATGGCCCCATGGCCACAATGGCTTCGCCGCGCATAGGCGTAGTGGCTGCATGATCGAGATACACCACATCGTTTGCCATACGTGCAATCTATCTCTCGATGCGCTGTACTAGTTCCGTGAGTAACAACACGCCCCCGCTTTATGGCGACGCATTTGCCGATGTTTACGACGAATGGTATGAACATGTCACCGATGCCCCAGCTACCGCACGTGCCCTGCACGCACTCGCGGGGGGCGGGAACCTTTTAGAGCTCGGCATTGGCACGGGCCGTATTGCTATTCCCCTTGCCGAACTGCTTGCACCTGAACGCAGTGTGTGGGGCATTGATGAATCACAAGCAATGCTTGACCTGTGTCGCGCCAAGCTTGCCAACATGAACCCGGGCGTTGCCGAACGTATTCATTTGCTTCAAGGCGATATGGCAGACGATTTACCCACCGGACCATTCAGCGTTATTTTCTGCACATTTAATACTTTCTTCAACCTCGATTCCGAGGCGGCACAACGCAAGTGCCTGCAGGCCGTTGCGCAACGACTTGCGCCTGGTGGTGCAGTAGTTCTTGAAACTGCAGTGCTCACCGGAGCCAATACAAACGCTTCTACCGTTGCCCACACTGCGCACAGTTCAAGTGAGTACGACCCCGAGACCCAAATTGGTCATGGCGTGTTTACCTCAACGTCACTCGACGGTTCACTTGTTGAACGCCCATGGCGCATTCGCTATTCAACGCCTGCCCAAATTGATGAAATGGCTGCGGCGGCCGGACTCATTTGCACAGATCGTTGGGAAGATTTTGCTTTCGCCCCTTTTCATGCAGGTAGTGCACGGCAAGTGGCTGTTTGGAGACGTAGAGTTTAAGTAGTGAGTCAATTACGTTTGAACCCCCTAACAGGCCGATGGGTAACTTTGGTTGCCGACCGCGCAAAGCGACCAACCGACTTTGTACCGCGCCTCATGCAAGTAGAAGCCGACCCAAACAGGGCATGCCCGTTTTGCCCGGGCAATGAAGAAGCAACGCCACCAGCGTTAGAGCAACACGACAGCGAAGGCAAGTGGACCCTTCGCGTAGTGCCAAACCTCTACCCCGCTTTCGACGGCGTCGGCAACTTGGCAGTACACAACCTTGGCCCCGTTCACACCATGGCCGACGCCAGTGGCATTCACGAAGTTTTTGTTATTACCCCCGACCACAACGCACGTGTTGGCACGTTCACCGACGATGTCATTCACAATGTGATGCAAGCTTTGAAGCACCGCTTTGAAGATCATGCCCGCAGAGCAAATGTTCGCTACACACAAGCATTCATTAACCACGGTCGTGAAGCAGGTGCCTCGCTTGCTCACCCACACGGACAAATTCTTGGTTTGCCATTTGTGCCGGGTGAAATTCTTGAAGAAGAACGCGCGTTTGAACGTTTCAAAGGCGGATGCATTTTGTGCACCACCATTGAAGCCGAGCGTGTAGACAACAAGCGCGTCATTATTGACAACGAACATGCATTTGTGTTGTGCCCGTACTGGAGCGGAGGCCCTTACGAGCTGCTCATCATTCCTCAGTCGCACGATGTGCACCTCACCGACTCCACCGATGATGTACTCACTGGCATTGGTAAAGCAATTCGCGATTCACTTGCCATTATGTACGCCACACTGGGCGACGTTGCATACAACCTGGTCTTTCACACTGCGCCGTCACACCACGCAGGCAACTTCCATTGGCACATTCACTTGTGGCCAAAGCTCACGACCGCTGCTGGTTTCGAGCGTGGCACAGGCGTACTCATTAACATCGTTCCGCCAGAAGACGCAGCATTCGAGCTCAAAAGCGCTGCGGGCATCTAATGGCACGCATCACTGTTTCTATTGAGCTTCCTGCTACGCCTGCGCGCGTGTGGGAAGTGGTTGAACCCATTGAACAACACACCGAGTGGATGGCCGATGCTGTTGCCATTCGTTTTGTGAACGACCAGCGTCGTGGTGTTGGCACCAAGTTTTTGTGCGACACCAAAGTGGGCCCCATTCGCCTCACCGACCATATGGAAATTACGGCCTGGGAACCAGAACGCTTAATGGGCGTTACCCACACTGGCGTTGTTACTGGCACCGGACAATTCACAATTGAGCCAGCCGCAACTGCAGGGCACAGCAATTTTACCTGGAGTGAAGAACTGCACTTTCCTTGGTGGCTTGGCGGTGCAATTGGTGAAGTTATTGGTGGGTCGCTTGTTATGAAAACTATTTGGCGACGCAACCTTAAGAAATTGCGCGCGTTATTCCTGTAGCAACACAGGCCAGCACAATTACTAGCCATATTGGCACCTTGCGCCACACACCCAATACTGCAACCATCAATCCCACAGCACGCGCATCTATTTGTAAGTCGTGACCCGCGGTGAATGTGTCTTTCATAATGAGAGCGCACAACAATGCGGCAGGAATAAGAGCAATAACTGCTTCTACTTGTGGAGGAAATTTGCGATCGCCAATAATGACGAAACCAAAAACTTTGAGTGCAAATGCACCGAGTGAAAGCACCAACACCACGGTCCAACTCATGAGCCGCGCGCCTTTCGTTGTGCCGGCACCAATGCAATGAGTGCCACAATGGCCGACATCACAATGGGCGCACCAATGGGAAGAAACGGTGTTGTTGCTAAGCACACCACTGCCCCACCAATGCCTGCCAACTGAGCTTTACGTGTTGCCAGCAATGGCGCGACCATTGCAACGAATGCGGCGGGGAATGCCACATCGAGACCATATTTCTGCGTATCGAAACTATTTCCGACCAGCGCACCGATGAGTGTTCCTACATTCCAAAAGCCATAAATGCTTGCTGCCGTTACCCAGAATGCACGCTTCTTGCGCTCGGGAGAGTTTTGCACCAGCGTCATACCTGTTGTTTCATCAATGGTGAACTGTGCTGCAGCAACGCGGTACTTAAAGCTTCCTGGCAACCACGGCGCAACAGCAACTCCGTAAATGGCATTACGCGAACCCAGCAGCAATGCACCCACAACAGCACTTACTGCAGTGCCCCCAGCAGCAATAACACTTACTGCAGAGAACTGTGATGCACCGGTAAACACCAACAGCGACATGGTCATTGCCTTTGGCACACTTCCACCAGCGTTCACACACAACACGCCAAATGAAATAGCAAAGATGAATACCGCAAAGCCCAAAGCAACGGCTGGGCCCACTATGCCGTCGTAGTTCACACCTTCATGGGCGTGCTCATTGTGAGCATCCATATTTACTTTCCTTCGAAAGTGGCCTTACCTGGTCCGTTTTCCAAGAAGCTCTTCACACCGCTTTGGCTGTCTTTGCTATGGAATACATCTTCGAATGACTGCTTCTCTAATGACAACCCGTCAGACAACGACATGGACAACCCTGCATCAACTGCATGCTTAATGAGTGCACCAGCAACGGTGGCCCCAGCAGCAACTTGAGCAGCAAGTGCCAAGGCGCGTACGTGCAGTTCTTCTGCCGGAACAATTTCGTCGAGCAGACCAATGCGCAATGCCTCTTCAGACGGCACCTGACGACCAGTGACCATTATTTCTTTTGCACGGCTAGGGCCAACAAGGCGTGGCAAGCGTTGTGTGCCGCCACCACCAGGAATGATGCCCAAGAGAATTTCAGGCTGACCAAACGTGGCCTTTGGTGCGCCAATGCGATAGTCGCACGACAGCGCGAGTTCACACCCGCCGCCCAGAGCAAAGCCACTGACTGCCGCAATAGTGAAAGCAGGTATTGCTGCAATGGCATTTAATGCATCGTGAAAACCTTGACCAATACGGCGTGCTTCACTTGGTCCGCCAAATTCCGAGATGTCGGCACCAGCAGCAAAGATGCGCTCACCACCCGTGACCACAACAGCTCCTGGGCGGTTGTTGGTGAGGTCGTGTGCAATATCGCGCAGTTCAGCTAAGACCGCTTGTGATAACGCGTTGACCTTGGGGTTGTTCAATGTAATAACGGCAACGCCATCGGCGCGGCGTTCGAGCAGGACAAGATTGTTTGAAGTCACCTTATGACGGTAGCCGTTAGGCGTCGACGCCACGCAACATCTGGTCGGCTGCAGCCCATGGGTCGGTGGTGCGACTGAGCACTTCTCCCTGCAGGGTTTCCCATTCGTCGCCCACGCACAGTTCACGAGCCTTTTGCTCTAAGCGGCGGGCAACAATTTCACGCAGTTCTTCACGCAAGCGAAAGGCCCTGCGATCGCGCAATTGGCCCGATGATTCAGCATATGCACGGTGCGCCAATACGGCTTCCCACAATTCGGGAACGCCCTCACCTGTGGAGCCCACTGTTGGAATAATGGTGGGGCGCCATGCATCGTGAGACAGGTCGGACAATTCGAGCATTTGTTCAATATCGCGGCGCGTTTCTTCAACACCCTTGCGGTCGGCTTTGTTAATAACAAAAACATCGGCAATTTCCATGAGGCCTGCTTTGTTGGCCTGCACCGAGTCGCCCCAACCTGGGTTCAACACCACCACCGTGGTATCGGCTTTGCCCGCAATTTCTACTTCTACCTGGCCAACACCGACTGTTTCAACAATGACCCAACGCCGACCTACAGCATCGAGCAAACGAATAGCTTCTGGCGTTGCAAGCGACAAACCACCCAGGTGACCACGCGTTGCCATAGAGCGAATGAAAACTCCTGGGTCTGTTGCGTGGTCTTGCATGCGCACGCGGTCGCCCAAAATGGCGCCACCCGTAAATGGTGATGAAGGGTCAATAGCAATGACGGCAACTTCAAGATCTTGTTTGCGCAAGTGACCAATGACTGCACTGGTGAGCGTGCTCTTGCCCGCACCAGGTGCACCCGTAAAACCAACTGTGTACGAGTTACCACTTTTTGGGTAGCTCAGCCTGCCAACCACACGCGCTGGGTCGCCGCCGCGTTCAATGAGAGAGAGCAAGCGCGCGAGTGATGCGCGGTCACCGGCACATGCAGCAGTAAATAATTCCTGAGGGTCCGAACTTCGTAGTGCCATTACTCAACTGCAATCACTTCGGTCACGCCGTCAACACGGTCGCGCATGATGCGTTCAATACCAGCCTTCAACGTTTGCGTAGACGCTGGGCAG
>Ga0209190_1001059_pt1 | contig 19528 bp, 20 predicted proteins | sample M_140205_XF_Meta_FD_187315 | JGI IMG/M metagenome (GOLD analysis project Ga0209190, IMG submission 187315) | Freshwater microbial communities from Lake Montjoie, Canada to study carbon cycling - M_140205_XF_MetaG (SPAdes) (version 2) | ecosystem: Environmental > Aquatic > Freshwater > Lake... | reverse complement strand
GATCTTCCACCCGGATCGAGGGATCGAAGCTGACGGATCGGCAGGTGGAGACCTTGTTGGACGAGCTAGGAACGGAAAAGTTTCTCAGTCGGGATGAAGAAGAAGTGGCGGGCTACGCGGCAACCATGAATTTCGTGTTCGATGCGGCGGACATTTTACCGCCATCCGAAAACCACGTGCTGCAATTGCACTCCATGCTGCTAAAGTTCAGCACCAAGGACCAGCGGCATCGCGGTGCCTATAAGACGCTGGCGAACCATGTAGCGGCCTTTGATGCGGTCGGGAAGGAACTCGGAATTATTTTCCAAACCACATCTCCGTTCGACACCCCTCGCGAGATGGAAACGCTGACCACATGGTATCTAAGGCGTCACACGCAGGCGGACCTACACCCCTTGCTGGTGGTCGGCATATATATAGTTGCATTTTTGAGGATTCACCCTTTTCAGGATGGAAATGGCCGACTGTCCCGCATCCTCACCACATTGCTGCTGCTTCGGACTGGGTATACCTACGTCCCGTTTATGTCACTGGAAGCCATTGTGGAGCAGAACAAAGACGGCTACTATCGGGCTCTCCGTGCCACGCAGGCAACCATCGGCACCTCTGATGCCAACTGGGAACCGTGGTTGGAATTTTTCCTGATGATTCTCTGGAAGCAGACAGTCGCTCTGGGGCAGAAGATTACGGCTCTGGAAGTATCCTTGAGTCGTCTCGGTGTCCATGAGCGGGCTATCCTTGATTTGGTAGAGAAGCAGGGGTTTGTCACGGTGGCTGATGTCATGGCGGCGACAGGTGCCCTGCGTGAAACTGTCCGCAAGCGGCTTGGACAGTTGGTTAAAAAAGGCTTCCTGATGCCCCAAGGGAAAGGCAGGGCCGCCGGTTATCGCAAAGCCTGATCAGCCGACAACTGAGAGAATTGGAAAAAGTGATAGACTTCGCATGGATTGAAGCCCTGAAAAAACGTTGATAACTCGCGCAAGCAGTGGTCGAACAGCAAGAAGGAAAAGTCGAATTGCGAAAATGACTTCTGCAACCTCAATTCTTGGTCCCTGTTAACATCGCTCTCAAATTACCATGAAAGCGCTCAAATACCTCAGCTTTGTCGGGAAGGTGGCCGGACTTGCCGAGCTGACCCTGTCGCTGGCCTCGGCCAGAAAAGTCCTAGCAAGGACTCAGAAACTTGCCGCATAATTTCTTAGGTTAGAAAAACAAAAGCTGAGGCGCTCGCATGGGAAACCGTGCAGGCGTTTGCTTTGTGATCGATGCCGTGGACAGAGTCACCGTGAGCGTCCAAGTGATTGTCCAGGTCAATGCCAGGTGAACGGTCGCAATTTTCCGCGCTGGTCATTGTTGCAAGTTTGTTGCTTTTTAGTATACAAAAAATGTGGATACGAGGTGCTATTTGCTGCCAGTCGGTGCCGTTTCTTGCCGCCCTCTATTTTCCATCAATGGTTTAAACCCCTTATATTCCAAGGGGTTTCAGCGTCTTTTAAGCAAGTGGTCCCGAGTGGAATCGAACCACTACCTACGGCTTCGGAGGCCATCTACCAAACACTGATTATGAATAATTTATGCATTTTGGGTAGCACGAGGTAGCAGATTGATCTTGAGTCGCAACGAGTGGAATGGTATCGAAGACGCATGAAAAACGTCGTCACGGTATCCGAAGTTTCCCATCCGAAATGCACTCATGCATGCCTGTATCCAGGCGAGGATGGCAGACGCAAGCGGAAGTATTTCACCAACGAAACCGATGCCCTCGATTTCGCCAATAAACGGCGGGAGGAACTTGGCATCAACGGCTCCGCCTTCGGAACCATCAGCGCCGATGAACGCGCCGCGCTTGCATGCTGGCGAGCATTCGCTACGGACCAAGCCGCGCCCGACCTGCTGGTGGTCATTCGCCACTACGTCAAAGAGTGGAAAACCAAGAGTGGGTCAGTAACCATCACGACAGCACTCAAACGCTACGTCGAGCACATCGAGGCGGAAGGCGCGAGCGACCGTCACGTCACCAGTGTCAAGAGCCGGATTGGTCGTCTCGTCACCGACCACGGCGACAAGCTTGTCGCCAGCATCGACGAGGGCACGTTCGCCGACTGGCTCAATGGATTGCGCGGCACCCGTGCGGACAAGGCGGGCGACAAACTCACGCTCACCACGCGGGACAATCTCAAAAAGACGTGCCGCACGTTCTTCGCCTACTGCATCGGCCGCGGGTGGGCATCGACCAACCCGGTCCCGTTAGCCTCCAAGAAGCGGACCCGCCAGCACCGCATCGCCAAGCGCAAAGCACCAGCGATCATGCTGCCGGAGGATGTGAAGAAGTTCCTCCACAAGATAGAGGAAGTCGCCGCGCCCATCCTGCCGTTCTGGCTGGTCAAGTTCTTCGCCGGCATCCGCGACGCCGAGGCAGACCGGATGGATTGGAAAATGATCGATCTGAAGTCCGGCTTTATCCACCTGCCCGCCGCGATCACGAAAACCGGGGATGCCCGCAAGGTGAAGATCGAACCGACGCTTGCGGAATGGCTGACACCGCTGGCCAAGAAATCCGGTCCCATCGCCCCAGCCACCACGCCTCGCCGCTACTGGTATAAGAAAGTCCTCCGCCACCTTCGCGCTCCGAAGACGAAAGGCGGCAAACCGCAGGTGTTCGTTTTCCCTTCCAACGCCGCCCGCCATAGCTTCGGAACCTATCACCTGTTCTACTTTCGTGATCCCGGCGAGACCGCCATCCAACTTGGTCACAAAGGCAATCCGTCGATGCTCTGGGAGCACTACGCCAACTCGGCAGCCGAAGAGCACGCCGGGGCATTCTGGGAGATCCGCACACGCAAGGAGAAGGTTGTGAGCATCAGTAAAGGAAGGAGAACGGCATGAGCGGTCCCATCAAAATGAATTCGGTTTTCGGAAACCTGAGAGAAACTCTGTTAGCTGGCTGTGAAGGAATCTCCATGCAGACGCAAGCGATGAAAAGGCTGGTCAAGGAAGGCTCCGATAAGATCGCCGAAAGTTTCCGGGTATTCATGGGTTCTTTGGCCAAGTTGCAAAAAGAACTGCCATCTTCTGAGTCGATGAAATGCATTCGATCTCGCGTGATGCTGATGAAATACCAACTGGATCCGCCCAGCGTGGACGGCAGACGCGGAAAGAAACGGGCTTGCCTTACCGATGAGGAAGCCTTGCTTCGGGCATTTGCGATAGACGCTTTCCACCTCAATCGACCGGCATACATCAAGCCTTGGATCGACAGGGCGATTGCAGCGAAGGATCCGGAGGTTTTCAAGATGCTGGCAAAAGTGGCGGAAGAATTGAAAACACCGTCGCACACCACTTCATCCCGCCGCGTGATGCGCGTGTTGGAAGCGGAAATCAGTCTCATAGAAAAGCTCGGCAGAATTCCCACGAAACAGGAAATCCAGGCGGAAAGCGGAATGAAGATGGAGCCGCAGCGATGGACTGAGATTCATAAAGCGGCCGGTCAGGCGAAAAACCCCGCTGGCAAGCCCAAGCGTGGGCAGGAAAGGCGCGGCGACAACAGGCTGAAAAAGCCACGTCTGAAGTAACGGCAATTTTCCTGATACGCCGTTACGACATAGGGTCGCACCGGGGCGCACGCTCTGCGCCATGCTTGCAAACGCACAACTTCTGACGCGCCGGGAGGCCGCTGAATGCCTCCGCCAATCCGTCCGCATGGTGGACATGCTGATAGCCTCCGGTGAACTGCCCGCTGTCCGCATTGGACGATCCGTCCGCATCCGCCCGTCCGCCATCGAGTATTTCATCTCGGCGCGGGAGTCCCGAATCAAAGTGAAAGTGAATCGGAGGGCAAAGCCATGAGTGCCGAGCCTGTCAACGGTTCGTCGGAAATGCCGGTGAAACACCTCGTTTCGCTGGTTGGGAATGACGTGGTTCTCCTGCCCTGCGACAAAGGCGTGAAAGGTGCGCGGGAAAGCGCATGGCAGAAGACCACCATTGAGAAGATGCGTAACCCCGACTACATCCGGGAACTGGAATGTGCGGGTGGAATCGCGGTGTTGACCGGGAAAGCATCGAATGGACTCTGCTCCATCGACATTGACGACGATGAAATGGTCGAGCCGTTCTTGGCACTCAATCCGAAGCTAAGGGAGACATTGCGTAGCCGTGGCCGGCGCGGCTGCAATCTGTGGGTGCGGATCGACGGTGCCTATCCCCGTCCTTGCGTCATCAAGCAGGCCGACGGGAGCGCGTGGGGCGAATGGCGCTCCACGGGCTACTGCACGATGATCCACGGCCTGCACCCGGAAGGCATGACTTACACCCGGTCGCCCGAGGTGCCGCCCATCACCATCCATTTCGAAGACATCCAATGGCCTGAAGATCTGATTCTGACCTGGATGAACACATGCGATGAAATTCCCGGTGAGGTTCCCGATCAATTTCCTTCGGAAGACGAGGAACCGGACGATGACCTGATCAGGCGATACGGCGCACCCGTGTATTACTCCGAGACACCGACCGGCGGTATTTATGTCAGCAAGATCAACGAACCGTATTGGGCGGCGCTTTATGCCTCCGAACACATCATGCTCTATGAACCGGACGAGCGGAATTTCTATCAGTATGAGCACGAAACCGGGCTCTACTCCATCATCTCCCCGGACGTCATCAAGCAGGTCATCTCACACCGGATGCTGCTGATCTCGCGCACGAAGCCCGTGCTGGATGGGTTGGAAAAGTTGCGCACCGATAGGAATCTGAATGCGGTCATCGCTCAACTTCGCGGCATCGCGGAACATCGCCGGGCATTTACGGATCGTCCGCGCGCCGTTCACCTTGCCAACTGCATGCTCCGCATCGAGGACGGCTCCTGCATCCGAGAAGGTTTCTCCCCGAAATTCCGCAGCCGCAACCGATCGCCCATCGCTTTCGATCCGGCCGCCAAGTGCCCGCGCTTTCTCCATGAACTGGTCGAGCCCGCCGTTCATCCTGAAGACGTGGTGCTGCTGCAGAAAATGGCCGGCCAATGCCTGCTCGGCACCAACATCCTTCAACGATTCCTGATCCTTGACGGCACCCCGGGCGGCGGGAAGTCGCAATATGCGAACGTCATTCAAGCCGTGGTCGGTCTGGAAAACGTCACCCAACTGCGCACCGATCACCTGAACGAGCGGTTTGAGTTGTACCGCTTCATCCGTCGCACGCTGCTGGTCGGCGTGGACGTGAACAAGGACTTCCTCCAGTCCAAGGGCGCGCCGGTCATTAAGGCGCTGTGCGGCGGGGACTGGCTCGACGCGGAGCAGAAAGGCGGCACCGGATCGTTTCAGTTCCAAGGGAAGTTCAACATCCTCATGACCTCCAACGCACGGCTCCAGGTGTCGCTTCAAGGCGACGTAGGTGCGTGGAAGCGTCGCATGCTCATCGTGCGCTACGAGTCACTGCCTCCGAAGCGCATCATCTTCGATTTTGCCGACGTGCTCATCCGCGAAGAAGGCCCCGGCATTCTCAACTGGATGCTGGAAGGACTCCAACTGCTCCTCAAGGACATCGAGGAAACCGGCACCATTCGACTAACTGACCGACAAAAGGGCATCGTCGATTCATTGCTTGCCGAAAGCGACAGCCTGCGGTGGTTCCTTACCAACCGGGTGAGACGGCAGGATGGCTCGGACCTCACTGTGAATGAAATCGTGCAGGCCTACGCCGGATACTGCCCGGAAATGGGTTGGCAGCCGATGAAGGACTCGCAGATCGGTTACCAGCTCCCCTCGCTGATGCTGGAACTGTTCCAGACGGTGAAGTCCAACAGTTGCCAGCGCGAGGGCAAGGCGGCCCGTGGTTTCCGTGGCGTGGCGTTCATCAATCCGGAGGACGAACCATGAGTCTAGACCTGGCATGCCTTGAAAACGTGAGGAAACGCATCGGCAAAATCGTTGCCCGCTGCCCCGCATGCGCGGAGCAGGACCATGATCAGAAAGGCGAGCACCTCGTCATCTTTCCCAATGGTAGCTTTGCTTGCGTCGCAAATCCGGGCAATGAGGGGCACAAGCACCGGCAGCGGATTTTCACACTGGCAAGCGATCCTGTGCTCCGCAAACGAGGGGCGTGCGTGGTCTGGGTCCGTCGTCCAGCAGGTGCGAAATTGCCGACGACTGCCGGAACCGTGGTTGACCTGAGTAAACTTGGGACGGCTGGGACGCCATTTTTGAGCTTACGCGATACGTGCCACAGAAACACCGGAAACGGTGGTGAGGCAGGAATACCGTCATACCCGGAAGGGAATAGGAAAAGTGAGTCCCAGCCGTCCCAAGCTATCACACCGCCGAGAAGGTATCTCCCACCACCGGAATGTGGCGACCCACTCATGGCCACCGCTCTGGCGTTCTTCCACGGTAAGCCCCAAGCTGCACCAACCGTCCAGGACATCGACCCGGAAACCGGCTACTCGATTATCGATGGAGCCATTTGCCCATTTTGACATGCCCCATTTGATTCCAAGTTCCGAACTGGTTCCATCGGATTCCGTATTCGGAGGGTCTGCCGTTTCGGCGCGGATTGCGACAGGTTGCCAGACAGGTGGATGTTTGGGACGGCTGGGACGCCCTTTTTACAACTACGCGCACGCGATGCGGAAAACCGGTCACGGTGGTGACGAAGGAATACGGGCATACGCGGATAGGAATAGGAAAAGCGCGTCCCAGCCGTCCCAGTGAGCGGGCATCCGGGACGGGCACGGGGCGACATTGCCGGAGCTCGATTACTGAGCGGAGAAAAAAGGAGCTCGTAACGCCGCCCGATACGTTCGCGAAACTCCCGCTCGAAATCCCGGCGGATGACAAAAACCACCCGCTCAAACCCGGCGCGTATCGCATCGAATACCGAGTAATCGAGAAGCGTTTCCCCGGACGGACCGACACTCTCCAGTTGCTTGAGACCGCCATAGCGGCTGCCCATTCCGGCGGCAAGGATCAGAAGTTCGGGTGCCATGCCAAGATTCAAAAACGGTTACCTCGATTCATGCAACACTAGTTTTTGTTGCATTTAAAATAATGCCACGTGATCAACCCCGCCGCACTGAACGTGTCAGGCAAGCTCCTCAACGCTTCACCAATAGCAGGTGCTCACAGGCCATCACGCATTCGTCACGCTGGTTGAGCACTTCGAGTTTCTCCACGACGATGCCGTAGTCCGGGCGCTTGTGGTCGCGCTTTTCCGCAATGGTGACTTTCGTCCGGATCGTGTCGCCGATGAAAACGGGCTTGGGAAAACGCAGCCTCTCATAGCCATAGGTCATCGCCAGCGGATTGATTTCCCCCGCCGTCTGGCCGACGCCGATGGTGAAGATGAGCGTGCCGTGCGCGATCCGTTGCTTGAACGGCTGGTTCGCACACCACTCCGCGTCCATGTGGTGGGGATAGAAATCCCCGCTCTGACCGGCGTGCAACACGATGTCGGTTTCGGTGATGGTCCGCCCGCCGCTGGTGCGATTGGCGCCGATTTCAAACTCTTCAAACGGGATTTCCTTCATGATTCATTCCTAGGGATTGATGGATGCTTTTGCCCGCCGATTTCAACGCGGCGAGTATGATCGCTGGTTTTTTCGCACCTTTCCGGCTTCGCAACCAGGATACCGCCAGTGCGGCATGGACCGCGGCATCAGGAGATCCGATGCGCAACGCCACGTCGTCCACTCCTTCGATCGTCTCATCGCGAGCGGAGACGGATTCGAGTCTGGGTGCCAACAACAAGCGCCCGGAGGCGGTGTTTTTCGGATCAAAGCGGCTGCCCACCTCGATGGTCAGGCGGATACTTTCCGGGCTGTCCTCGCGGGCAATCACCAGCAACTTCCCGCGTTCGATGACGCTCAGGTGGCAGCTCTCACCCAGCTCGGCGGTCACCAGCCGCATCGGTTCGCGGGCCACATCGAGCAGCGTCTTGAGCGGCGAGTGGGCGTGCGCGAGTTCGAACAGACGCAGGGTGGGCATGTATTTTCCCGAAACCACATCGCGCCGCAGATAACAACGCCGTTCGAGACAGACCAACATGCGGAAAATCTCGGCGCTGCCCCGGTTCAGGTCACGGGCGAGCTCGGCCAGCGAGAGCGGCGAGGGCGAGGCCTCCAAGGCCTCCAGAATATCCAATCCCTTCTCAAGGGCCGGGACGGAATAGCTCGGTGATTTGGCGCTCATAGGTGGTTTTTCTGCCCGACGGACAATGCGCTTGACGTTCGCATATGAAACGCCATTTTGCCAATGAAATTCTTTGTGGCACATGAAAACCATCTTTCCACCGCTCACCGCAACAGCGCCACGGCTTCCGGCGACCCCGTTCCCGATTCTCATCATTGGCACGGGTGGCATTGTCAAAGACGCCCATCTGCCGGCCTACCGCATCGCCGGATTTCCCGTATGGGGCATCTACAACCGCACACGCCCGCGTGCTGATGCGCTGGCCGCCGAATATGGCATCGCTAATGTCTTCGATGATCTTGATGCCGCCATTGCCGCCGCGCCGGAGAACGTGATATTCGATCTCGCACTGCCGGCATCGCTGTTTGCGGAAACCCTCCGCCGCCTGCCCCGCGGCTCTCATGTGCTGATCCAAAAACCCATGGGCGAGAATCTGGAGCAGGCCCGCGAGGTGCTGGAAGTCTGTGGCGAGCTTGGGTTGCACGCGGCCATCAACTGCCAACTCCGTTTCGCGCCCTTTGTCACCGCAGCGCGAAACATCATCGCCCAAGGGATGATCGGCGATCTCATCGACATGGAGATGCGCCTCACCACCATGACTCCATGGGAGCTATTCCCCTTTCTCAACGGCCTGCCGCGGGTGGAGATTGTCTATCACAGCGTGCATTACATCGACCTCATGCGCTCGTTTCTCGGTGACCCGCGAAGCATCCACGCCCGCACCGTGTCCCATCCGCAGCACCCGCAGCTCGCCTCGGTGAGCAGTTCCATCATCCTCGATTATCCTGATCCCGTTCGTGCCACCATCACCACCAACCACCTCCACCGCTTCGGGCCGAAACATCAGGAAAGCTACCTGAAATGGGAAGGCACCAAAGGCGCGATCAAGGCGCGGGTGGGGCTGCTGATGAACTACCCGCACGCTGTGGGAGACCTGTTTGAATACTGCCTGCTGGATGATGCCGGCAACCCGGGGGAGTGGCAAAGCCTCACCCTGGAAGGTTCATGGTTCCCCGAAGCGTTCATCGGCTCGATGGCCCAGGTCCAGTGCCACAAGGAAGGTTCGCTTGCCCACATGCTCACCGATGTGTCGGATGTCATCCACACCATGGAAGCGGTGGAAGCCGCCTACGCCTCGTCCGCCCGTGGCGGGGTGAAACCCACCGAATTTTCATTGCCCTCATGACCACCCTCAAAGGAATAGCCTGGAACCACACGCGCGGTTTCGTGTCCGTCGTTGCCTGCGCCCAACGCTTTGAAGAACTCCATCCGGACGTTACAATTGTCTGGGAGAAGCGCTCGCTTCAAGCCTTTGCCGACGCGTCATTGGCGGAGCTCTCGGCAGCCTACGACCTGATCGTCATGGACCACCCGCACACCGCGCTCGCGGCGACCGAGGGGCTGCTGCTGCCCTACGAGGATTGGCTGTCAGCGGAGTTTCTAGCAGACCAGGCGGCGAACTCCGTCGGCGGTTCACATGAAAGCTATCGTTTCCAAAACAAGCAATGGACACTCGCCACCGATGCGGCAGCCCCCATCGCCACCTGGCGCCCGGACTTGTTGGAAGCACACGGGCTTGCCTTGCCGCAGACTTGGGAAGAAGTGCTAGATTTGGCCAAACACGGCTTCGTCACCGTGTCCGCGTTTCCCATCGACATGCTGATGCACGGCTACACGTTCTGCGCGGCATTCGGCCACGCGCCGTTCACCGGTGATTGCGTGGCTCCGGATGACGTCCTCGCCGCCGCCCTGACGGAACTTCGCAAGCTTGTTAGCCTCTGCGATCCCGCCTGCCTGGAGCGCAACCCGATCCGCACCGCCGAGTGGATGTCCCAAACGAGTGATCCGCGCGCGGCATACTGCCCCTTCGCCTACGGCTACTCAAACTACTCGCGCCCGCGCTACGCACCGTTTCCGCTTAAAGCAGGCGACCTGGTAACCTTCAACGGGCGACGCCTCCGCTCCACCCTCGGCGGCGCGGGCCTCGCCGTCTCTTCGAAGACCAAATATCCGCGCGCCTGCATGGATTTCGCCGCGTTCACCGCCGCACCGGAGACACAGATGGGTGTCTATTTCCAATCGGGTGGACAGCCCGGACACCGCGCCGCCTGGATCGACGACGCAGTGAACGAAGCCAGCAACGGTTTTTTCCGCGACACCCTGCAAACGCTCGACGAATCGCTGCTGCGTCCGCAATTCCCGGGCTACATGGATTTCCAGGACGCCGCCACACCGATTGCCCGCTCCTGCGGGAGTGGGACCATTCCACCATCTGATGCCGCCGCGGAAATCAACCGCCTCTATCGGAACTATCTCAACGCACCCCAACCATGAAACGATTCGGCTCCGTCACCGAGGTGCTTCCTGAAAAACTGGAGGAATACCGGAAACTCCACGCCAACGCGTGGCCGGGAGTCCTGCGCCGGATTTCCGGTTCCAACATCCGGAACTACTCGATCTATTTCCGCACCTTCGATGACGGGCGGCATTTCCTCTTCACCTACTTCGAATACACCGGCGATGACTTCGATGCCGACATGGCGGCCATCGCCGCCGACGAGGAAACCCAGCGCTGGTGGGATGTCTGCAAGCCTTGCCTCAAACCCTTCGACGGCCTCGCTCCTGGCGAATGCTGGGCACCGATGGAGGAGGTTTTCCATCACGAATGAATCCATGAAGCCGCTAGAAAATCTTGTCGTCCTCGACTTCTCCCAGTTCCTCGCCGGTCCGGCCGCCGCCATGCGCCTTGCTGACCTCGGTGCACGCGTCATCAAGATCGAGCGCCCCGGCACCGGTGACATCTGCCGCCAACTCTATATTTCCAACCTCGGCGTCGAAGGAGACAGCACGCTCTTCCACTCGATCAACCGCAATAAGCAGGGCTACGCCGCCAACCTCAAGGACCCCGCCGATCTGGAGAAAATCCGCTACCTCATCTCCAAGGCAGACGTGCTGATTGAAAATTTCCGCCCTGGCGTAATGGACAAGCTTGGGCTCGGTTACGAAGCCGTCCGCACGATCAACCCGCGGCTCGTTTATGCCACTGTCACCGGTTACGGCAGCCAAGGCCCGTGGGTTGGAAAACCCGGCCAAGACCTGCTCGCGCAATCCATGTCAGGCCTCTCATGGCTAACCGGAGACGAAGGTGATGGACCCGTCCCCATGGGACTTGCCGTCGCCGATCTAACTGCAAGTGCCCACCTCGTGCAGGGCATCCTCGCCTGCCTCGTCCGCCGTGGAGTCACCAGCGAAGGTGGACGAGTGGAGGTAAGCCTTCTGGAATCTATTCTCGATCTCCAGTTTGAAGTGATTACGACCCATCTCAACGACGGCGAAAAATCCCCGCAGCGCAGCGCAGTCCGCAACGCCCATGCCTATCTAGGCGCACCCTACGGCATTTATGCCACCGCCGATGGACACCTCGCACTCGCCATGGGATCGATCCCCGTTCTGGGAGAACTTCTGAATTGCCCGGCCCTCCTCGCCTATCAGGAGCGGCAGTCATGGTTCGACCAGCGCGATGAAATCAAATCCATTCTCCGCGATCACCTCGCCACCAACAGCACCACGCATTGGCTTTCCATCCTCGAACCCGCTGACATCTGGTGCGCAGATGTCTTGAGCTGGGAACGCCTGCGACAGACTGAAGGCTACCGCGTACTCGACATGGAACAGGAAGTTCTCTGCCCTGCCGGCACTCCGCTCAAAACGCTACGCTGCCCGATCCGCATTGACGGAATGATTTCAAAATTTCCAATCGGAGCGCCCGCCATCGGCCAACATACCGATGCCATTAACTACGAGTTTAATATCTAACCAAAAATTCAATCATGATATTTCCCACCTTCGGAATACTGCTTCACGCCATCGGAGCGCTTGCAGCCGCCATTTGTTTCACCCCGCAGCACAAGATCCGCAACTGGAGCTACGAGAGTTTCTGGTTCTGGATGTGCCTCAGCTCATGGCTTCTGCTCCCTGTCATTGGCTCCATCATCTTCATACCGAATCTATCAGAGGTCCTCGCCATCTCACCACAGGATGCCATGTGGAAATCCTTCGGCTTCGGTGCTGCCTATGGACTCGGGGGTATGGCCTTTGGATTCGCCATCCGCTACATCGGCTATTCACTCACCTATGCTCTCGCCATCGGACTTTCCGCCATGCTGGGATTTTTCCTGCCTCCTTTGATCACGGGAACACTCAATCTATCACAACCCGGCAGCAACACGATCATCGCGGGAATGGTCGTTGGATTCCTTGGAACCCTGCTTTGCGGATTTGCAGGTCGGCGCAAGGAGGTGGAGTTGCAAGCCTTCGGTAAGACCCACGATACGGTTTTCAAACCCTCGATCGGCATTCCCCTCTGCGTGATTGCCGGGGTGCTTTCCTCAGTTTATAGCGTGGCTCTGGAGACAGCTGGCCCGATTGCGGCGATCGCCTTGAAAAAGGGTGCCAACCCTGACTTTGTGATTAACATCAACTTCCTCTTCGCCAGTACAGGAGCGTTTTGTTGCATCCTACCCATCACGCTTTGGAAGCTATACAAGGCTGGCAACCTGCGCGAACTCATCGGTGGCAGCGCAAATGCCCAACCGGCCCTGATGAGCAACATCTTCTGGAGCGGCATCGCGGGACTGCTTTGGTACCTGCAATTCATTTTTTACGGCATGGGTGCGAACCGCATGGGCAAGGCAAGCTCCGTGGATTGGCCACTCCACATGATCATGTTGATTCTTTTCAGCACGATTGTCGCCATCATTCGCAAGGAATGGACGTCCAGCTCAGCCTCCACCAAATACCTGATCACCATCGCCATCGGCATCCTTTTGTTTGCCGTCATTATGATCGGCTATGGCAACCAATTGAATCAAGTACCCGCCACCCACTAATCCTCATGTCACGCCAACCCCATAACACACCGAAGGAGCAACATGCTGCAGTCCCCGTCTGGAATGCGGAGGACTGGTTCTACGAAGACATCGTCATCGGTCACCAGATCCGTTCGATCCGCCGCACGATTTCCGAGGGCGAGAGCATGCAGTTCAATGCGCTCGTGTTAGACATGCATCCTTACGTCGCCGACGAAATCTTCGCGAAGGAAAAAGGCATCTTCGGCAAGCGCCTTGTGGCTGGTGCGTTTGTCTTCTCCGCGGGTCTCGGCCTCGTCGCCACCAACTGCGTGAACGCCTTCAGCTACGGCTATGACAAGCTGCGCTTCATCAAACCGGTATTCATCAATGACACGATCTACACGATCAAAACGGACCTCGAAAAATCCCCGAAGTATCCTGACATGGGGCTCTACCGCGCGTCCTATGAGATTTTCAAAAACGACGGCGAACTTGTTCTCTACTGCGAGCACATCCAAACCGTGAAATACCGCCACCCGGAAAACTTCACATCCAAGTAAGCCATGGACCGCATCGACACCCACCTGCACCTCATCTATCCGCAGCGTTTCAGCTACGACTGGACCGCTGGCATCTCCGCCCTAGCAGGACAGCCGTTCCGCTTGGAGGAATACCGCGCCGCTGCCAATGGCGGCGGGATCACGGAGTCCATTTTCATGGAGGTCGATGTCCCAGACAAGGAGTCCGTTTCCGAGGCCACCTTTTTCTGCTCGCTCGCAGAAGATTCTGCCAACCGCATTTCCGGCGTCATTGCCGCCTGCCGCCCGGAACATGCGGATTTCGCCGCGCAACTCGAAGCCACCGCCCACCCGCGGCTCGTTGGCTATCGGCGCGTACTGCACACCCAGCCCGACGAACTTTCCACCACGACCCTTTTCCGCGAGAACGTCTCGCTTATCGGCAAGGCCGGGCTCACCTTCGACCTCTGCCTGCTCCCGCGTCAGCTTGCCGCCGGAGCCGCCCTCATCGACGCCAGCCTGGACACCCGCTTTATCCTCGACCACTGCGGCGTGCCCAACATCGCATCTGGCGACCTCACCTTCTGGCGCGAGCAGCTCCGCGAAATTTCCCGCCGCCCGAATCTCGCCTGCAAGATCTCCGGCATCATCGCCTATGCGTCTGGCGAAATCACCGCAGATACCCTGCGCCCGGTCGTCGAACACGCGATTGATTGCTTCGGCTGGGACCGCATCGTCTGGGGTAGCGATTGGCCGGTCTGCAATCTCACCCGCGATCTCTCGAGCTGGACCCACCTGCTCGATGATATTCTATCCGGCAGCTCCGACGACGAACTTGCGCGCCTTTATCAGCACAACGCACGCGAAATCTACCGCCTCCAGCCACTTGCCTGAATCGTCAGCGAGGCAGCAAACGGCCGCCCTTCAATGCCCGTGACCGGTATTGCACCGGTGTCATCTGATGGCGTTTGCGAAATTGAGTGGCGAAGTATTGGCTGGAATTGAATCCAAAGCGCATCGCGATTTGAGTCACTGAAATACTCTGCGTTTCCTGAAGGGCTCGCGCCGCATGATCGATACGGCATTGATTCAGGAACGCCATGGGTCCGATGTTGACGAGTTCCTTGCAATACTTCGCCATCGCAGTGATTCCCATGCCGCACTGCGCCGCCATTCTTTCAACCGTCCATGGCTCCGCGCAGCTCAACGGATTTTCGACCAAATCGTTCAGAAACAGTTCCACCGTCCGCCGTCGTGTCACCAGTGAAGGAGATTCCTCATGCTGTTGCTCCGCGAGTACGTCCAGCAGCTCCAGTAGCAAGCGGTTAATGGCGACAGCCAGACGCGAACCCACGCGTGGTTGGTTCCAGAGCAGAACACAATCTGCGATATCTCGAAACACCTGCCGCATCTGCGCGTTCGCCATCCATGCGGCTTGCTCGCCATGCCGGAGCTTTCTCGTCAACTCGGCCAAGTCCTTCGGCGATAGAACGACCCACGAAGGCCACGTCCATTCCTGATTTGGTCTCCTGACACCGACATCCAGAATCAACCAGTATAACTTACCGCGTCCAATGTTCGGGTCACCCAGCTTGTGCAGCTGCCAGGGGCGTGTGACCGTCAGATTTCCGGCTCGCAACAGGTGAACTCTACCGTCCACCTCGAAGCCCATGCCTCCGGTTTCGAGAAATACGATCTCCAGCCCCTCGTTCCGGTGCGAGTCCAAGCCCCAGTCCTGGGAACTCCGGCAGCTCCAGAAACCGACGTTCGCCAGCCCGGGAAGGATGTTCGAATTCATGCGCTTTCCCGGGTAGTGGCCATTTGAAAGCGCGTGCAGCTCGATTTTCCCTTCCCGAATCGCCTTACGTTGCGGGCCGCAGTCGTCGATTTCGTGGTAATCTGCCGAACTTTGATAAATCGGGGATGGAGCAGCCGCTTTCATGGAATGTTCAATATTCGCCGCCGCAGGATATTGCAAGACTGAGCTTGGACGATGCCCCATCTTCCAAAAGTCCAAACAACCGGAGCGGTGATCTCTCCGCCCAGGGCGCTTTCGTCAAATCCATAAAATCCAATTCCATGCAAATCAGCATTCTCGACTGGGCTATCGTCATTGTTTATCTCGCTGGAGTCGTCGGACTTGGCTGTTGGGCTGGGATTAACGCTAAGAAAAAGGGCCAGCAACAGGGCGAGTCCGTTGCTGGTGACTATTTCATGGCAGCTCACACCCTGAAATGGCCCGTCATCGGCCTTGCGCTCTTCGCCACCAACATCTCCTGCGTTCACCTCGTCAGCCTCGCCCAATCTGGCTACGACACTGGCCTGCTCAACGGCAATTTCGAGTGGATGGCCGCCTTCACCCTGATCCTGCTCGGTTTCTTCTTCGCCCCGTTCTATCTGAAATCCAAGGTCGCCACCCTCCCGGATTTCCTCGAAAAACGCTACTGCCGCGAATGCCGCGACCTGCTCGCCGTCGTCTCGATCGTCGCTGCGATCATCTTCCACATCGCCTTCCCGCTCGCCACCGGCTGGCTGATCCTGCACGACATTTTCGGCATCGAAAAATGGACCTGCATCTTCCTGATGTGCGCCCTCACCGGCATCTACACCGTAGTCGGCGGACTCGCCGCTGTGGCCATCACCGAGACGATCCAGACCGTCGTCCTTCTGCTCGGTGCCTTTGTCATCACCTGGTTCGCCTGGCACAAAACCGGCGGCTGGGAAGGCATGACCACCACGCTCGACACCGCCAACGCCGCCGCCCAAGGCATCACCGATGGCAAGCTCATGAGCATGCTCCGCCCCCACGGTGACGACAGCGCCATGCCTTGGTATTCTATCTTGTTAGGTTATCCGGTGCTCGGCATCTGGTATTGGTGCGCGGACCAAACCATCGTCCAGCGCGTGCTCGGCGCGAAAACCGAGAACGACGCCCGCGTTGGCTCGATCTTCTGCGGCCTCATCAAGATCCTCCCCGTCTTTATCTTCATCGTCCCCGGCCTGATGCTCTACACCGCCGTCAAACAAGGGAACCTCGAAGGCGTCACCCAGGTCCGCCTCGTCCAGACCGTCACCACCCCGGAAGGCGGCAAGGAGAAAATCATCGCCGTCACCGGTGACTTCGGCGGCGCGAAGATCGACCCGATCCGCCTCAAGGGCGGCGAAACCCTCGATCTCTCCCAGCTCGCCATCAAGCCCACCGGCAAGGATTCCTCCCTCATCATCGGCCCCGACGTGCCGGTGAAAATCGTGACGACCGACGCTGGAGAAACCATCCCCGCGCCCGAAGGCATCCGCCCCTACAAATCGAAGGAAGTGTATGCGGTCATGATCAAGAAGTTGCTGCCCGTCGGCGTGCTCGGCCTGCTTGCCGCCGCGCTGATGGCCGCGCTGATGGGAAATCTATCCAGCGCCTCGAACTCGATCGCCACCATGGTCAGTTACGACATCGTCAAACGTTTCCGCCCGGACACCAGCGACAAGCAACTCGTTCGCATCGGCCGCGTCGCCACGCTCTCATCCATCGCCCTCGGCATCGCCTTGGTGCCACTACTTGACCGCAAGGCCAGCATCTTCAATGCGCTCAACGAAATTATCGCCCACATGGCACCGCCCATCACCTGCGTCTTCCTGCTAGGTGTCTTCTGGCCTGCCGCCTCCGCCCGCGGCGCAAAGTGGACCATGTGGCTCGGTTCGCTCCTCGGCGTCGCCATTTATGCGCTAAAAGCCCTCAGCGATGGCTACCCCGCAACCTTCGCTTGGGTTCCTGATTTTTTCATCACCACGCCATTCATGATGATGGCGTTTTACCTATTCGTCGCCTGCCTTGCCCTGCAAATCGTTTTCACCAAGCTCCAACCCAAGCTCGCCGGGGAGGATTTGCAAGCCCTCTACTGGCCGCATCCGCTAGACGCACTCAAGGCTCCCGGCTGGTCTGGCATCCTCAACTACAAGGTTCTCGCCGGCATCGTGATCGCCGCCATAACCATTCTCTATATCACCTTCCACTAACTTAACTTCGAAACACCCCATGCTACTCCAAGACAAAGTCATCTTCCTCACTGGTGGCTCCACCGGTATTGGCCTTGATTGTGCAAAAGCCTATGCTGCCGAAGGCGCGAAAGTCGTTCTTGTGGCCCGCAATGGCGAACTCTCCGCCCAAGCCGCCGCCGACCTCGGGGCGGACCACATCGGATTTGCCTGTGATGTTTCCAGTGATTCGGATGTGAAAAAAGCCATCGAGCGCACGCTTTCACATTTCGGGAAAATCGACGCGATTCATAACAACGCCGGCATCGCCACCCCAAGCAAACCACTCCACGAAACCACGGACGACGAGTGGGACGCCCTCTTCAACATCAACCTCAAGAGCGTTCTCCACACCACCCGTCATGGCATCGCCGCCCTGCGTGAAAGCAAGGGCTGTATCCTCAATACCTCCTCTCTCGTCGGCGTGATCGGTCAGGAAATCCACGCTGCCTACACCGCCACCAAGGGCGGAATGAATACCCTCACCAAATCCATGGCACTCGACTACGCCAAGGAAGGCATCCGCGTGAACGCTGTCTGCCCTGCAGGCACCTGGACTCCCATGCTCCGCCAGTGGGCCTCTGAACAACCCGATCCCGCAGGAATTTCAAAATACCTCGATGACATCCATCCCCTCGGCTACTGCCCTGATGGCGACGTCATCGCTGATGCCTGCGTTTTCCTACTCTCCTCCAAAGCCCGCTTCGTCACCGGCCACATCATGCACGTCTCTGGCGGTGCGGAAATCGGTTACCGTAGCCTAGTCTAAATGATAATTAAACCATGATCACCCACATCTCCACACGCGACGCCCGCTATCCCATCGGCTCCGGCCACGGCTCCGACGCCATCCACAAGGACCCGATTTACTCCTACGCTGTCACGCTGCTAAGCGACGATAAGGGTCGCACCAGTAGCGGGCTCGCCTTCACCCTCGGCGAGGGCAACGACCTCGTCTGTAAGGCCGCCGAGTTCTATGCCTCCCGCCTGCAAGGCCGCGACATCGAGGAAATCATGGCCAACTTCGGCGCGCTCCAAAAGGAAATGGCCGATGAACAACAATTCCGCTGGCTCGGTCCGCACAAGGGCGTCGTCCAACTCGCGCTCGCCTCCGTCACCAACGCCTGCTGGGACCTCTGGGCGAAAACCCGCGGCCTGCCGCTGTGGAAACTGCTGCTCGAACTCACACCCGCTCAAGTTCTCGCCACACTCGATCTTTCCTACCTCGAAGACGTTCTCACCCACGACCAAGCCCTCGCGCTTCTCACCAATCCCACCGCCACCCGCGCCACCCGTGAAGGCATTCTTGCCAGCGGCTACCCCGGCTACGACACCTCGGTCGGATGGTTCAATTACAGCGACGAACAAGTCCGCGAAAACTGCAAACGCGCCATCGACGCCGGCTTCACCGCCATGAAGCTCAAGGTTGGCTCCAAAGACCCGGAACGCGATCTCCGCCGCGCCCGCATCGTCCGCGAAGTCGCCGGACCCGATGCCCGCATCATGGTCGACGCCAACCAGCAATGGACGCTCCCTCAAGCCCTCGACATCTGCGCCCGCCTCAAGGAAATAAACCCGTTCTGGATCGAAGAACCCACCCATCCCGATGACGTCACCGGCCACAAGACCCTCGCGAATGCCATCGCCCCCTTGAAACTCGCGCTCGGCGAACACGTCCCGAACCGCATCGTTTTCAAAAACTACCTCCAGGCCGAATGCGCCGGCTTCATCCAGGTCGATGCCGTCCGCGTTGCTGGAGTCAGCGAGTTTCTAACCGTGAGCATCATGAGTAAGAAGTTCGGCATTCCAGTCGTTCCGCACGTCGGCGACATGGGCCAACTCCATCAGCATCTCGTATTGCGCCAATGATAAATGACACCGGAGGGGTTAAGTCGTTGCGCCAGGATTCATGACACCCAGCGTTTGGTTTGGTTTTGGTTCTTTGGGGTGGTTT
>Ga0209190_1001058_pt1 | contig 19534 bp, 18 predicted proteins | sample M_140205_XF_Meta_FD_187315 | JGI IMG/M metagenome (GOLD analysis project Ga0209190, IMG submission 187315) | Freshwater microbial communities from Lake Montjoie, Canada to study carbon cycling - M_140205_XF_MetaG (SPAdes) (version 2) | ecosystem: Environmental > Aquatic > Freshwater > Lake... | reverse complement strand
GTACCAGCTATCTTCGGCAAATGTCACGGGCGAGGGTGAGTACATCTGCATATTCAAGACTTCCTCGGCCACCCCGGACCAGCAGCACATCCCCAGCATCTGGTGTGTACAGAAGGCTGGCTCAGAGTACCTTGATGCGGCGGTGACTAGCAGGCCATCAGGGACTGATTACACCTCCACCAGGGCCGGGTACCTGGACAGGTTGGATACCACCATCTCTTCCAGGCAGGCTTCAGGAAACGTCACCATTGCCGGGTATGCAGCGGGACAGGACCCGGCAACCTTGGTATGGGCCGCCAGCACCCGGACCCTCAGTGGATTCGGGTTCTCGGTCACGGTTGGTACTAACAATGACAAGACGGGGTATGCCCTTTCAGTAGTCCCTCCCACGGCCCAGCAAATCTGGGACACCTTGACCTCCGCCCTCACCACGGCGGGAAGTGTCGGGAAGCGGATTGTAGATAACCTGGATGTCACGGTTTCCTCAAGGCAGGCTTCAGGAAACGTCACCATTGCCGGGTATGCAGCGGGACAGGACCCCGTGACCCTTACGGGGGTGACCACAACCCGGGCCGCAAAACTAGACAACCTGGATACCACGGTCAGTAGCCGGTTCCCCACATCCTCTTGGATAGCTCCCGCTTCAGGGTCAGGGAGCATCTCCTACCCAGTCACCGTGACCCAGTCTGATGGAGTGACTCCCATAGAAGGGGTCCAGGTATGGATAACCACGGACCTTGCTGGTACCAACGTCATTGCGGGGAGTTTGTACACCTCATCAACGGGGCTAGCCACATTCGTTCTGGATGCAGGTAGCTACTACTTATGGCGGCAGATTTCCGGGTGGAACTTCTCCAACCCCCAAGCGATAACGGTGAGCTAGATGCCAACATTCCCGAGTTCCGGCCCCGCGACAGGAAGCTCCAGTACCACGTCCCTCCTGAACCTGATCCCTGATGCCCAGGGTCATACCTTCATGGGAGGCCCCCTGGGGTTCTATGCCGGAACCGTGGCAAGTGGGTCTGATGCCACCAACATCATTGACTCCACCCTCATTGATTCCTCCGGTGCCCAGAGTTGGAAGGGAAGTTCCTTCTACGTTTATGACGGGGTAGCTATCGGGCAGAAACGGTTTGTACAGACCGTGAACCTTGCAACAGGAACCCTCATCCTCAACCGGGCACTCACCTCCACCCCTGCCTCAGGGAACCATTACTGGCTCCTGAGGGATTACTCCCGCGACCAGTGGGCCGCCTTTGCTAACCAGGCGCTTAGGGAAATGCGGAGGAAGATTACCTATCTCCAGAACACTGGAGTGACTGGCCGGCGGATTGCGGTACCCACGGGAATCAACCCGGATGATGTGATTGACATAAGACGGAGGGCGCTCAACGACTCCACCAGTCCGGGCAATGACACCCTTCCCTGGTACGCCTTTGACTATGTATCAGGCAACCCGGTCTTGAGAACTGATGTGGATCAGGATGGATATGAGTTGCTCTGGGATGTCGAGGAAACCTACACCGCTTCCACGGAGACCGTGTTTGCCACGGATGCAGAGACGACTGATGCGCCTCGGGACTGGTTGACTGCGGAGATGGTTTCCCTGGCCCTTGCCACCTTGTGGAGTACACAAGTCACTGACGCGGATCAGCGCCGGATGGAGAAGAGGCTAGGAGCCGCAGGGCGTCTGGTGGCCGGTCTCCGGGCCAAGTACCAGCCAGGTTCCGGCAAGAGACTCATCAGTTCCGACCCCATGTAAGGAATGTAGGATGGTTGTTGCCAAGGCCAATAGCCCCTATAACCTCAAGCTGGGAAATTACTACTGGAAGGTAGCCCAGGATCCCCAGTCCTCCATGCTGATGTGGAAGCGGAATCCCATTCCCTTCTTCCCAAGCCGGATCACTTCAGCAGCGGCAAGCCAGACCCAGTTCCCTCCTGAGGCCCGGGTTCCCTACAGCTTCTCGGAGCATGGGGGAGGCTACGGCCTCAGCAGGATTGATGGTACTGAAGGAACCCAGGTCAGCCGGTACTTCTACACCACTTCACGGGCCGGGTATGCGGATGAAGGGGTGGATTGCAGCTTGGGAACCTCGGTGACCTTGGCGGGCAAGGTGAACCGGGCCAACTTGCCCAGCACCCCTACCGGTACCAACCCCAAGTTCATCCCCTACAACAACTCCCTCTACCTTATTGGGGGTCGGTACATCTACAAGATGGATGCAGGGTTTGCATGGACTCAGGTAGCGGACCTTGGGTCAGGGGTCACGGCAACTGATGCCGCAGTATTCCGGGGTTCCCAGACCACCAGCTACCTCTTCCTGGCCTGCGGGTCAGGTACTTCCATGCAATATTCCACGGATGGTACAAGCTTCACCGCGGTTCCCAGTGGTGCCCAGGCAGAGCGTCTCATCAAGATCAACAACAGGCTCTACAGGTTCCTTGATGGGGAAACCTGGTACGCCACGGACGGGGTAGTTGCGAGTGCAGGCCCCACCTTTTCGGGGAGAATCCAGGTAGGAGACAATGTAGGAACCTGTAACGGCTTGTACAACCACAGTGATCGGATTGTCATTGGCAAGAGTTGCGGTCTCTTCCTCCTTGCCTCGGACACGGATACCCTGGACCAGAACCTTCACCCGGAACTCTGGAACAATGGTGCTGACAGCGATACCTTTTCCCAAGGGGTCAACTTCCGCAATAACCTGATTATCAAGTACAAGCAAGGGCTAGCCTCCTATAACCCTTCCTTCAACTACGCGGAGGTAGGCCCCAATGAGATTCTGGATAACCTGTGCCCTGCTACCGGTATTCCATCTGCAATGGCCGCAGATAATTACCATGTGTACTGGACACTCCCCTCAGGGTGGATCATCAAGGGTGTACCCACCCTCCAATCCGGGTCCGTGGTCAAGGTCACCCCTCACACCTACCTCAACATAGGAACCACGGCCGTCACGGCAATGGGCACCTGGTCAGGGACAACGGGATCAGACCCCCAGCTCTACTGGTTGCAAGGCACCCAGGTTGGCCGGGTCATCCTCTCTACCACCGGGAACCAACTCACCGATAGCCGGTACCAATACTGTGCTGGAGGAGTCCTTTATGAGCCAAGCTTCTATGCCGGGTTCACCCAGGAGAAGAAGCTCCTCCTCAGTTTCTCCGTGGATGCGGACAACCTTTCAGGAACCTGTTCCATTCAGCATGGGTACAAGGGCCTCACAAGTGATGCCTACACCCAGTTGACTGGGAGCCTCCAGACCCAGTCCCCGGGTTCCCGGGTAGACCTCTCCACTCCTCCCTTTGCGGCATCCTTCTGGACCTCAGCCACCTTGGTCTCCCAGAGTAGTACCAGCACTCCCCTGCTCCGGTCCCACACCATCAGCTACATCGTTACGGTTGACCCCGTGATGCAGATGGTCATAGGCCTTGACCTCACGGAAGGGGCAATGCTTGATGATGGAAGTTACCAGAGGATAAATCCTGATGTAGCCTCCGCAAGACTTGAAGCCATGATCAATGCAGGGATATTGCAACTGATTGACCCTTGGGGAAGAGTCTATGATGTCACGGTTCCTCTGGATGGCTTTGATGAAACTGGTGGAGGAAACCATGTCATCAAGGTTCCAGACCTGTTCGTTATGCTTAAGGTAGTAAGTCAGAAACAACGCACAAGGGGAACCTTTGCGTTTGCCTCGACCTTGACCTTCAATGCGTTGAAAGTCTACAAGTTCAACCAAACGGTGACCTTATGAGTACCAACACTGGAGCGCCCTTCAGCCTCACCCTTCCCGATGACACGGATTATGTTGACCTGGTAGGGACATTCCTCAAGCCCCCTCTCCAGACCCTCAACACCTATGCGGTTCACAAGACGGCTACCCAGACCCTGACCAACAAGACCGTTGGGGATCAGGTGGACTTCACCCAGGTTAGCACCCCTTCCAACCCGGTTGCAGGAGTTACCAGGGTGTACTCCAAGACCACTGATGGGCAGCTCTACTACAAGAATGGAACCAGTGGCGCGGAAACATTGATTGGAGGAACCGCGGTGAACTTTGCCCGGAGTTTCCTCCTGATGGGAGGCTAGATTGGCAGAAACCTATTCTCGGCTTGGGGCCATGACCTCAACCAATAGCGCCACCGTGGGGCAGGTACTCCTTACCGCCACCAATCCCACCATAGTCAGCACGGTAACGGTCTGCAACACGGCGGCTACCGCTGCTACCTATTACCTCTACCTGATACCGGCTTCAGGAGCAACGGCCAGTACCACCTACGCCACGGCCACTCCAGCTAATGCCTTGGTACATGGAGCCACCCTTGCGGCCAATGACACGGTAACCCTGACCTTGGGGCTGGTGCTGGAGAGTACCAACAACAGGCTCATTGCCTCTGCCAATTCCACCACGGTCGGGTTCCAGGCCTTTGGGGTCACAGTCTCATGATGACGCACATCACCGCATACGGGTTGACCGGGCCGTGAGTGTAAGCAACGCAGGCGGGTCCGGCATCACCGGCGCAAAGTACCGCACATTGTCCGCGGCGTTGGCAGGTGGTGGCAATGTCATTACCACAGGCTCGCCGACAATCACGAAGGTGACGCGTTCAGGGGTCGTTTACGGTGTATATACGTTCACCGCGACTGGAACGGTGACCCTGACAACCGGCGCACCGCTTGCATGTGAAGTTTTGGTGGTTTCGGGTGGTGGTGGTGGTGGTTACGCGCTTGGAGGCGGAGGCGGTGCGGGCGGATATCGCAGCACTGCCGCAGCGGACACGGTAGCGGGTGGCGGCGCAACTGAGCAAACTGGTTTTTTGTTGCTGCCGGGAAATACGTACACGGTGATCGTAGGGGCCGGTGGTGCTGGTGGAACGTCTAGCACGGGCTCGCCCACTGGGCACGGCACCAATGGGAGCAACAGCAGTTTTGGCGTAACGGCGACAAACGCGTTGATTACGACCACGGGCGGTGGTGGTGGTGGGGCGCAAAATGGGACGGCATCGGCGTCAACTCGCGGAGGCAATACCGGCGGGTCGGGTGGCGGTGCGTCAAACGACGTGGCGAGTTTTTCTGGCGGATCAGGCACTGCGAATCAGGGGTTTGCCGGAGGAAACACCACGGCCAATCAACGTGGCGGTGGCGGTGGTGGCGCGTCGTCCGTTGGCGTTGCATCGTCAACAACCGGCAACGGAGGGGCTGGATTGACGTCGGTGATTGACGGCGTTTCGATTGCGCGTGCCGGTGGCGGGGGCGGAGGGCAAAACTTTTCCAGTGGCGGCACTGCAACCGACGGTGGAGGCAGTGGCGGTCTCAATACAGGAACTGGCAACGGCACCGCCGGAACCGTCAACACGGGTGGTGGTGGTGGTGGTGGTGGCAACGGTACAACCAATAGTGGGGCTCAAGGCGGTTCCGGCGTCGTCATTCTTGCGCTGGCATTGGGATAGCACGATGGCACATTACGCCGAACTCGACGCAACCAACACCGTCATCCGCGTCCTCGTGGTTGCCAACGACGTGATAACCACGCCTGATGGCACAGAAGATGAGGCCCTGGGCAAGGTGTTTTTGACCGACCTACTCGGTGGCACGTGGGTACAAACGTCATATTCCGGGCGCATCCGCGGACGATATGCCGGACCGGGATACGCCTACGACGCCGAGCGTGACGAGTTCGTGCCGCCTGGGTGGTCGCTGATCGACGGCGTGTGGACGGCACCGCCGGCGGAACCATTGCCATGATCCGCATCGCCCATGGAACCGCTCCCATGATGGAGCTTGTACTGAAGGATTAAGGATTCCATGAACTGGATCACCGGAACAACGCCGTTCCAGACCCCATGCCCCAATGGCGGGGCACCCAGGGCAGTCCTTGGGGTAGTCCTCCACCACACCGGGGGGCCTAGCGCCGTGAACCCCCACTCCGAGGGAAGTTGGCACATCCTCATTGACCGGAATGGGGATGTGTACCAACCAATTCCCTTTGCCTCCATCGCCTGGCATTGTGCCAACACCAACCGGTGGACCCCGGATTGGGTGACCCGGACTGCGGGATGGTTTGGAGGGTCGGCCATCAACACCTGCACCATAGGGATTGAGTTGGTCTCGGTTGCTGGTACCTCACTATTCACTGATGCCCAGTATGCGAGTTTCCAGGAAGTGGCCTCCCGGATCGTTGCGTTTGCAGGTCATGACATCTGGTGGGTGGGGCACGGAGAAGTACAACCCGATAGGCGGTTCACTGAGCCGGACAACTTTGACTGGGCCAAGGCAGGGTTTGGGGACAGGGATTCCAGGAATGGCCGGCGATGGGTGAACAAGGAGCAGGATGTGAACGAGAAGGAACAGGCCATCATCCAGGCAATCAGGGAGGCCAATTATTCTGATTATGCCTTGGACTTGATCAAGGTCTGCTCAGCGCTTTCAATGAATGCCGGGAGTATTGCGGAGCAGGTGGAGAAGATCGGGGCCTTGGAATCAATCATCTCTGCACAGGCTGGCGAGATTGAGGAGTTGAAGGGGAGGATTACAGAGGTACAGGCTCCAGAGGTACTGGCCCCAGAGATTCTTGCCCCTCCTCCAGAGGAATTGATTGTCCATGCCTCCTGAGAAACCCTTCTGGACATTCAGGGAAATCATCGGTGGAATAGTGGCACTGACCATAGTATTTAGCATATGCTGGTCAGCCCTCTGGGACCAGAGCCAGTCCAGTCAGACTGCCATCGTGGGTGGGTTAGGGGCTGTAACTGCGTTCCTTTTCAGAGGTTCCATACCTCAAAACGGAAATGGGAATGGCTACACCCCTGGGTCTAGCCCAACTGCTGGTACTCCTCCGGTCCCCTAAGGAAACTGCATGAAGAAGACCCTCACGGAACTCCTTGGAGGAATTGCCATGGGGGCCTTGATCCTGAAGATATTCCTCATTGGCCTCCGGGTGGCCGGAGTGATGATGACAGTGGATAACCTGACGGGGTCAGACATTGAGCATCAGGTTACGGAGTGGTTCATGTCCCTCTTCACTTCTACCCCATGAGGCCTAACCACACTTGGAATACCCACAGTTGTAGCACTTGTGACAGCCCTCCTCCCGGACCAAGGAACAGACTCCGCATTCCGGGCACAGGTCCACTGTTGCCGGGGCAGGAATACTCGTGGACTTGGCAGGAATACTTTTGGCCGGGAGAGAATTGCTGGGCACTAGGTCCCCATTCACCTGGATGCTGGTTGCCTCACTGGAGATACCCAGATAGGGAGTCTCATCTTGGGGTTCAAGTGAATCATTCAGGTAGGTGTCAATCATGGTCGCCACCGCATCCGGCACGGAACGGGGCAACCCGAGCATCCTCTCACTCCCGCCGATTCCCCTGAACTGATGGCCTAGGGCCTCAAGCCTCTCCCTGGCTGACTGCGGCCCAGGGGACCTCAGGTACTCCGTAATGGACCGGCCAAGGGCTTCGGTAAGGGAGTGCATGTCTGATCCAGTTTTACCCACATGCAAGAATACCTCGAGGGGTTCCAGCTCCTGATCAAAGGTCAGGGTAGACCACAGGACTCCCTGAGGTGTCGCGGTGCGGGTGGTCTGGGCATGGGTCACTGAGGGCCGTGTGCGGCGGGCAAGGTAGCCTGCTGGTACCAGCAGTTCCTCGGGAGCCTTGACTTCAGGGGTAGCTTGAGGGGTAGCTTGGGGGGTAGTTCCCTCCACCCCATGGGAGAGGACCCCTTCCCGGCACCCGTCCCTAAAGTAGGTAACTCCCTTGCATCCCAGGTCATAGGCCATCATGTAGAGCCTCTCCACATCCTCCACCTTGTGGGAGTTGGGAGCATTGACCGTCTTGGAAATGGAGGAGTCCGTGTACTCCTGGATCTTTGCTTGTACCCTCACGTGATCCTCAGGAGTGAGGTCGTTAGAGGCCACAAACCACGCAGGTTTAGGATTTTCGGGGTTGGTTTCCTGCCATTCCTCAAGCAGGGGGTGGACCATGATGTGGGTACCTATGCGGTCCTTCCGGGTAGTGATGAAATCATAGACAGGTTCAATGCCAGAGGACACCCCACAGAGTAGGGAGGTAGTCCCAGTGGGAGCTTGGGTAAGGAGTACTGCGTTCCTGACCCCGAGGGTAGCAATGTCATCCTGAAGCCACTCCGGGAGCCTTTTAATGAACTTGCCCTTGAGGTACTTGAGCTTGTCCCACTTTGGGAAGGGGGTCTTCTTTCCGGCAAGCCGGCAACTTGCGTCATAGGACGAGTTGCGGATGGCCTCATAAATCTTCTCGATGACCTTCAGGGATTCCGGGCTTCCATAAGGAAGGTGCATCTTGATGAGGGCATCTGCCAGACCCATGGTTCCCAACCCGATCCTCCGGGTCTGGAGTTGGGCCTCCGCGTTCTCCTTCTGGAAGTACAGGTTCTGGTCAATCACGTTGTCTAGGAACCGGGTAGCCACCTGGGTTACGTCAATTAGGGCAGCATAGTTGAACACCCCTGGGGTACCGGTTGCCGGGTCATACCCTTGTACAAACCGCTCCAGGATGATGGCCCCAAGGTTGCATACCCCCCAGGCAGGAAGTCCTTGCTCCCCACAAGGGTTCACACAGATGATGTCCTCATAATAGTGGGTATTGGATTCCTTGTTGTACCTTTCCATGAAGACCAGACCCGGTTCCCCGGACTTCCACGCACTCTCACAGATATGGTTCCACAGTTCCTTGGCATCCATGGTATGAAACACCTGACCATTCCACTTGAGTTGCCACTTGCCTCCAAGCTTTACCTGAGTCATCAGGGCATCAGAAACACAGACGGAGAGGTTCGCGTGGTTGAGCTTCTTGAGGTCCCTCTTCCGGTTGATGAACTCCACAATATCAGGGTGATCATCGTTGAGCATCAGCATCAAGGCCCCGCGCCGGGTACCTCCCTGCTGGATCACGTCACCGGTGGCGACTGAGTAGAGTTCTGCCCAGGCACACGGGCCGGAGGAGTGGCCGTTCACCGACTTGATGTAGGTTCCCTTGGGCCGGAGGGAAGAGAGGTTCACTCCAACCCCACCCCCCCTGGACATCAGTTCCACCATCTGCCCTAGGTTCTTGATGATCCCCTCCCGGGAGTCCTCGGGGCTGGGAATCACGAAGCAGTTGTAGTAGGTGACCTCATGGTGGGTACCTGCCCCGGAGAGGATTCTGCCCCCGGGAACAAACTTGAAGTCCTCCAAGGCCTGATAGAACTTCTCCCCCCAGAACTTCCGCTTCTCGGGAGTGTTTTCCGCTCCGGCAATCCCCTTGGCTACCCGGTGCCACATCTGCTCCGGGGTCTTCTCAAGGGCCATGCCATCCGGCCCCTTCAATGCGTAGCGGTCCATGAATACCTTGCCCCGGAGTCCCTCAAGCTTTGTGCCAGTCATTGATTTCCTTCTCCAATAGTTTGATGAGTACCTTGTTCGCTCGGCTAATGGTCTTGCGGGCGGCCCCAGGGGTCCCTCCGGTCAGGCGGGCTACCTCATTGTGATTAAGGCCCTTGGCGTGAAGGACCAGCACCATGCGGTACCTGGGGGTTAGCTGGAACAGCATGGCCTGGGCCTTTTCCGCCAGTACCAGCCGTTCTTGCAGAGTCTCCTCGCGGATCACCATGGCTTCTGGAGAAATGGGATTTACGGTTATCTCCCCAAGCCTCTTCTGATCAGTTATTGTCAAGTGCCCATCAAGGGAAACCAACCGGTACTTGATGGCTTTTGCATAACGATCACGGACAAAGTTCCCGGCAACTACCCAGAACCACCGGCTCAGGTGTTTCCACTGGGCCTCAGGGGTATCCCCGTTGAGTACAAGCTCCGGGAACTTGAGCCAGACCTTGAGCCAGATGTCCTGCTGCAACTCCAAGGAATCCATCCCGTTGGTCCGTACCCGTCTCTCGCACCACGGGCCTACCATTGGCTGGAGCATCTGGTACATGGAATCAAACCGATCCTTGGGAGTGAGGTCCAAGTTCACGGCCCGGTACGTTTGAATCAGTTCCACTGTCATTTCCCCCAAAATGTTCCCGCGCTCACATTGACCTTGATTGGCGCGTCTTGCAGTTCAGGAACCTGTTTCATCCCATCCAGCATCACGGAGGCCAGAGACTGCTTGTACTCCTCCGTATATCCAGTGGGTATGCACGCAACCAATTCATCATGAACCGTTGCACCTATTCCAAATCCCGGCTTGAGTAGCCCCCTTTGCCACGCAAGCTTGATGGCAAACTTCATCCCAGCAGCAGCCGTGCCCTGGACCTTGGTATTCAGAAGAGTGGTGCCTATCAGCTTCTGCCCTGAGACCACCCTCCGCATCCCGGTAGGAAGCTCAATGGTCACGGGGTAGCTGTCACTAGCCATTGCATAGGCCTGCTTCCGCATCCTCAGCAGACCTGGGAAGCGCTTGAAGAATTGATCCTTGAGCCTGATCGCATCCTCTTCCGTGATCAAGGCCCCATTGCTCCTCGCTTGGGCCAGCAACCTGCCACTCCCTCCTCCGAAGAGCAGGGTGAAACTCATGGCCTTGGCAAGTTGACGCTGGAGAGAGGTGACATCTGCTTCCTTGATGTTGAAGACCTGGGAAGCTACATTCCTATGCATGTCTCCAGTACTCAACATGGAGAGATATGCCCGGTCCTCTGCGAGTGCCGCTCCTACCACCGCCTCTATCCCCGAGTAATCCCCGGAGATGATCTGGTGGCCTTCCATGTGTCCGATGTATGGCCGGCCGGTTTCCCCGTTAGGGAGCCGGACCTTGGGGAGTTGCTGCATGTTGGGTTCCGAGGAGCTGAACCTTCCGGTATCAGTCCCGGTTTGAGACAACCTGGAGTGCAGGTGGGGAATACCTGCACGGGGGTGTACAAACCTTTTCACCCAGGCATCAGAGTAGGTAGAAGCAATCTTCTCCCCGAACCTGAACTCAAGCAGCAACTCCGCCAAGGTTTTCTCAGGCCCGTCAGTACCCTCCCTGAGAATGTTCTGCAAGGCCTCCTTCCGCGTGCTGTCCCATTCCACTCCCAGGTTTGTCAGGGCCTTTTGGAGTTGGGGTATGGAGCGCAGGTTGACAGCACCTAATCTCTCCAGCAGAAGCAGTTCAGCTACCCTCGACCGGTCCCGCGCACCATCTCTCCATGACTTCAATTCGGCCAAGGCCACCGGAAGCCCGTTGAGTTGGATTGCAAGGATGGCCGGAATCAAGTCCTGTTCGAACTCGACCGCGGGTAGGACCCCCTTCTGGGTTGCGTCCTTGAGTTGTTGCCTATAGAGCCTTGGGAGGTATTGGATATCCCCAAGGCAATAGGTGATCTGGTTGGGGGAGAGGGCCGGAGCCATCCACCCACCATGGTTGATTGACTTGTCCACGGTCTGGTTGAGGCGTCTCTTTAGGGACACCTCCAGGGACTTCTTCACATCAGCACGTGCTGAAGTGATGACTACCTGCTCTGCAATCAGGGTGTCAAACCACTTGCAGGCGAAGATGTCAACTCCGGCGTTATGCAGGAACAGGGCATCAAAGGTGGTGATGTTGTGGCCGACCCAGAGCCTGCCCTCCTTGGGGGTTGAGAGGAAGTCCCTCAACCGCTCCTGCAAGTGACCCCTTACATGGAGGATCACCGAGGTGCCTGAGTCCTCCCCATAGAGACTGACTACGGCAATCTTGTCGTTCCAGGGGGAAAGGCCCGAGGTCTCAAGGTCAATACCTATGACCCGGTCTTCTTCCCAGAGGGTCCTGATTCCCTGGTCAATGGCCTCGTTGTAGCGGGTATAGGTAACTCCCATCAGGAAACCCAAGGCCTACAGCTAGAGGTAAGCGGGCAATTCCTGCACCACTCATAGTGTTGGTTGGGCCAGAATGCCCGGACCTCGATCTGCTTGATGACCCCGTGGAGCACACGCTCAAAATGCTTGTACTGTTCTGGAACCCGTCTTGTGATGACCTCCTTGGCCTGGGACACCTTGCCCTCAGGAGGACTGATGGCAAGGATTGAGAAACCCTTGGGGTACTCCCCCCACACCTCATTGAAGGCCCACCCATAAGCCGTCATCTGGTCAGAGGCATCCGCTTGGGCTTGTGTCCAGGGCTTCCCCGTCTTCCAGTCGTAGAGCCACTGGCCCTCACCCCTGGCGTCAGCAGTTGCCGCATCCACCCGGGCAAGGAAGGTCCAGTCAGTACCAGGTATGGGGCACTCAAGCTCCCACTCCACGGAGGTAGGGGTCAGGGTCGGGCACAGGTGTTCATGGCCCGCGGTAACCATGGCTTCAATCTCGGTCCAGATTCCCGCGTCCGTCCGGCCCTTCCAAGAGAAGTCAGGAGAACTCTTCTCCTCATCCCAAGAGATGCTGGCCGCCCTTATGGCCGGGGCCAGTTCCAAGGTCTCCGGATCAAAGTCCGGCCACTTCCCTGCGGCCCGCATCTTGGCCCGCAAATGGAACTCCATCGCGGCATGGACTGCGGTTCCCCTAGCCATCCACACGTTGGGAGGTTCCTTCAGCTTCACCCCATCAAGGCCCACATACTTGGCTTCCCACTGATGGGAACAGGACATGAACAGGGAAAGGGAGGAGTAGGAAAGCCTCTTCCTGATAGGAGCCAAAGCCCCTGGTGGTTCTCCGGAAAGGATGCTCATGGCTCTGCTCCTAGTTCCCTTGCCAAACAGATCGCCACGTCAGGAGGCAAGACCCTGGCGAGGTCCCAGAGAAGCATGTTCCTTATGCGACCCGGCCCACCGGCATGTACAAGCAATGTGGACGCTTTCTTCATGCCCATGTTGCGGGCTTTCATCCATTCCCAAAGATCACGGGTGGTGTAGTTCCAGCGATTTTGGTATTCGTGGGGATGGCCCCAGACTCTTTGGTGATCAAGCAAGGTCATCAGGAGTTCCTAGGGAGCTGGTACTGGAGGGGCAAGGCCCTCAGGCTCAGGAGAAACCCTTCTCCCATAAAGAACCCCGTCCCTATCCATGTACTCCACATGCTCTTCCTTTGGCCCAATGCAGGGACAATGGGGGTAAGGAGTTCCACAGACCGGACAATCCCCATCCTGGTCACACTGCCACCAGAAGATGACGGGGGTCCAAGGGAAGGCAGGAGTACTTAGCTCCATTGGGTTGCCTTGGCCTCAAGCACTGCCTCATCAAGTCCCATCGTCGTGGAAATAAAGATCTTCTTCACTTGATCATTCTTTCAGTCAACATGAACGCAAACTTTTCGCTTACATCGATTGCTTGCTGATTCCAGCATTGCTGAATACCGAAGAATGAATTACGCACATCTCTAAGCATCCTCTGCCTGCCCGTCATGCCGGCATCAATGACCGCGGATTGGATGCGTCGTCCACCGGGGTGGTACCAACCCCCGAACCTCGCTGCTTTCGTGTGCGCACTCATGTCCCCCGAGATGACTTGTCCGGCAGGAAAATGAAGCATTGCACGCAGTTGGCCGGTGATTGTCCCTCCGAGCAAATGGATCGGCATGCCTGATTCGCGCGTGGCAAATGGACATACCGATCCTTCACCAACTCCTACCGGGTAGCCGAGCATGATCCACGGTTCCGGTACGAACTGCCACGGCGTGACCTTGGGAACGATCATCACATGACGCGCGCCAAGTGCATGCATCTGGTGCGCGAGAGCAATGCGATCACCCCACTGATCAACTGCGGTGACATCCGGGCAGACTGCCACCCAGGGACGATGCTCGGCAACCGCAGCAAGATGGCGCTTTATGTCTGGTTTCTTCCAGTCCACGTCAATCATCGTGATATCGGGTCGGCATGGCTTTTCAGTGGAACGGAATCCGTAATCCCATCCAGCATCCTTCGACATCTGCGCATATTCCGCGTTGCTACCCATGCAGAAAATCAATCGCGGCTTCACTTTGCGTGGGTAACGGTCACCACCGTGCTGATCCCTCCGCGGACATTGAAGGAGCCGGTAACAGTCAACCTGCGAGGATCAAGTGCCTTGATGATGTCCGAGGCAATCTGGTTTGTCACGCGTTCGTGATACGCGCCCTTATCGCGATACGACCACAGATACAGCTTCAACGACTTCAGTTCCATGCACAGTTCATCCGGGACATAGGTGACCGTGATCGTTGCAAAGTCCGGTTGCCCCGTCATCGGGCACACGTTCGTGAACTCCGGGCAGGCACTTTCGATCTGGAAATCACGCTCTGGATTAGGGTTCGGAAATGTTTCAATCATCGCTGGTAACTCCATTGCCAGATATTTAGACGGCGCTTGCGTCCGTCAACCGTTGCCACGAGATTGCCCCCCATCCTTCGGTAGAATCCGTTTGCCACTGCCCCTTCAGGACACTTCAATTGCAATGGCCTGGGGACAGAGTCGAGAAGCATCCGCCCCAATCCTTGCCGACGTGTTGAAGTTGCGATCTCGTAGATGGTTGACCACCCATCACGGCGCAGGTGCCAATGCACGAAACCGAGGACACAACCATCTTGCACGCAATGGATTTCGTTGCGTTCGATTCCTGCCAACAGTGCGGACCGGACAACGAATCCGAGGTCCTTGCGATTTGCGTCCGCAATAGCCTTGATGGCATCGATATCTTCAACTCGCGCCATGCGCACGACTCTATCTTTCACTTATCAGTTCTGTTAAATGGTAGGGAAGGCAGGAGTACTTAGCTCCATTGGGTTGCCATGGCCTCAAGCAGCCTCTGACCAATCCACTTCACAACTGGGACGGCCATCCCGTTCCCGATTGCCTTGTACCGGGGGCTATCAGCAGCAGGCTTGCCACGATACGGAACCAATGTCCAGTCGTCCGGCAACCCTTGCAAGCGTTCACACTCCCTAGGGGTGAGACGGCGGACAACGGTGCCGATGCGTATGCCATGCTGGATATTCGACGAGTCCGTGGGAGCGCCCGCGGTCAAGGTCGGATAGTGTGGTCGCTCCCAAGCGAATCCGTTGGACTGCTCGGATGCGGTGAAGGCAACGGCCTGTCCCTGCGCCCCATCGAGCGTGTGCGCTACATCCTCGGCCACACCGATTCCGTTGGCCCCAGTCTGCGCGGTTCTGACCGCAATGGCGGTTTGAAGAACGACTGGAAACCTGTTCTTCTCAGGCATCATCTGCTGCTTGGCAATCACGCTATCCAGGGTCTGCCCCAGTTGACCTCCATCCCACCATGCGCCACTCACAAAGTTGTAGGCTTCACCCTCGGCAGGACTGCCACTCCCTTTCGACCACTTTCGCGACACTGCACCATTCACCCTTGACGCATCAACCTCAACCGGGATGAACGTCGTCCGGTCTAGGTCGCTGCTCCAACCACGGCTTCCAGAGCCTCCGCCAAGCGTTCCGGCAACTTCTTGCCCCTTCTTTCCGCCCTTCGGAGGATTCCCTCGCATGCTTGCCTGCTCAAACAGTATTTCCGCAGATGGCCGCCAGTCGTCTCCAAGATGTCCGACAAGGAAGACCCTGCGCCTCCGCTGGGGTACTCCAAAGTGTTGAGCGTCCAGCACCCTCCAGCAGACGCTATACCCGCACTCTTCAAACGTACTGATGATTGCCCCAAAGTCCCCGAAGGAAAGAACTCCCGGGACGTTCTCCCAGACGATCCACGGAACTCCCAACCTTCGAGCAAGGCGGGCAAACTCAAGGGTGAGATTTCCCCGGGGGTCGTCAAGTCCGGCCCGTTGTCCGGCAACGGAGAAGGATTGGCAGGGGGTTCCTCCCACAAGAACATCTGGTTTTCCATCAAGCATCTCCAGTTGAATCCCTGTGAAGTCCCCAAAGTTAGGGATGGTAGGGAAGTGATGGGCAAGGACAGCGGAGGGAAAGGGTTCTATCTCAGCAAAACCTACACACGTAAAACCTAGTCCTGCCCACGCCACATGATCAGTACCAACCCCCGAACACACACTGAGGTATTTCATCACAAGCTCTTCTGGGCAAAGTCCGCCCCGGTGTCATTGAGCGCCAGCCCGGTGAATATCCTCTGCCCCCGGGACCTCTTCCTGTCTAGACCCTTGTCCACCAGCTTCCTGGCAAACCCGGTATGACCCAGGATGTACTCACCCCGCTCTGTGGCCCACCCGCGGTAGGACCGGTAGAGTTTTCCGCTATCCACTTCCAACCCCTCATCCTGCTCGCAACAGTCATCAAGGAACCCCTGGAGGGTGTCCATCTCATATCTATATCCCTGGGTAGCCAGCCTCAAGGATTCCGGGGCCTGTTCAAGCCTGATGCCCCCAGAGGTCTTCCAGTCCCGTGCCGACCTGATGGCCTTGGCAAGGATTCCAGGCAACTCAGAGAGCAGGGCATCCCTCAACCCATGGTCCTCCCTCCCACGGAAGGACACGGTGAAGGGGATAAGCCTCATCCTCCTCCAGATGCCCTCATCCGTCCCGCGGATTACCGGCAGGTGGTTGGTCTGGAGCCAGAGCTTGAACCGGGGGACGTAGGAGAAGAACTCCCTGTGCAGGAACCTTGCGGTGATGGGGTCCCTCCCCGTGGCCCGCTTGATCCTGCCTTCATTGAGTCTCCGGCCCTCTGAGTTCTCCGATGCGGAGACCATCCTCTTCCCGGCCAGCATGGCAAGGTCATTGGTAGAGGATTCATTCTTTTGTTCCTCAAAGGAAGAGAAGGGGGCGGAGAGGTAGTAGCTTCCCAGGATTTCCCTGAGAACCCAGTCAAGGGTTCCCTTGCCATTGGTTCCCGTGCCATGGAGGAGGAAGAGGCATTCCTCCTGGGTTGCCCCGGAGAGGCTATATCCTATGGCCCTCCACAAGAATCGTACAAGCCCCTCATCATTATCAAATACCTGGGAAAGGAAAAAATCAAACCTTGGGCAAGTCTCCGTTTGCTTGTACTCCACCGGACTAGCCATGGAGATCAGGTCGGCGGGTTCCCCGGGTCGGATGTCCCCTGTCAGAAGGTCTACTACTCCACTTGCCGTAGCAAGCAGGTAGTCCTGCTCATCCCATATCCCCTTCCGGGCAAGGGTCACCTTCCCCAGCTTCACCGCACTCTCGATCCGGTACGCATCCTGGGAACGCAAGGCCCAAGTCACTCCCTTGTCATCGGAGTTCCTGACCGCAACCCCTAGCCTTACCCTTGCACTTTCCAAGGCTGCAAGATGCACGTCCCCATCAGTGGCCGGTGACCAGGAGTGCTTCTCCCACCGGTACCACCGCTGCTGGGCCGGGTTGTAGGCAATCCGGCTTCCATGGAGCAGGGCCAGTGCCTCGGCATTTCCGGCGTCAGTTTTCTCAAGCGATCGGAGAGCCTGGGCAAGGTCCGCCGGGGCCTCCTTGGAGGAGCTGACTACCTGGCCCCGCCTGGTTCCGCCCAGTACCAGCTTTGGTTCGGCACCTACGGAGTCCTGAGCCTTGGTGGCAATCTCCGCGTACCGGAGGGAGGCATCCCGGCGACCATAAAACTTGGGACCTAGAGGCCAGAAAGCTCCCAAGACCTTGTCCCGGTCACAGAGGATGTCCTGCACCCTTTCCAAGGTCACCTTGGCCCGGAACAGTTCGCACGCAAGGGCAAAGAGGGTCTCACTCCTATCCACTCCGTTCTCCGCCGAGGAGATTGAGTCCAGACCCTGAAGTAACCGGGACAGCTTGAGGGAAAGTTTTCCCCCACTACTCTTGACCCAGGCACTGAACAGTAAAGTACATGCCCAATCCGGCAACTCCGGCAACTCGGTGTCCAGGTTCTCCGGGCTGATCTCCCACTGGTACCTGTTACCGGATGAATGCATGGAGGGGGGAAGGATTGCATAGCCATCAGCAAGGATGTCTACCTTTGAACTCTTCCCATTATGGACAGTGACGAGAGCCGGGACGGTAGCCGGTAGCCGGTAATACCTATGCCGGCCACCGGACCCCGTTACCACAGTGAAGGTCTTGGGAACTCCAAGGAGACCTACTTCCTTGTCCGCCTCAATTGAATCCGTGTCCACCACTGCCAGATTGGAGAGGTGGAGGTTGGCTCCCCAGTTGCACCCTGGGAACTGGGTAGCCCACTTATCCAATTGGAGTACATCAGTGGTCGCCGCCTTGAACCCTCCCCTGACCAACGGGGCCTTGCCCACCTGCTTACCAGTGTGCTTGCCCCCGCACCCACAGGCCCCCTCAACTGGCCCACAAACCGGAATCTGTGCAAGACCATATTGAGCGTAAAGCCGAGGGTACGACGCAACCACACCAGTAACCATCTAGAACCTCTTCGCGGCCGCAGCCGAGGAAGCCTTGGCAGCACGCTTGGCAGGAAACAAGGCCCCGATGTTGTCGAACACCTTGCCGTCAGAGGTCTTCTTGTGGACGACGTTCAACTTCACCGCACAATTGAGGATGGAATCCAGATTGAACTCTTCACCATCCTCGATCTTCCGACCGATGGCGGCCTCAGCCCACGTGCGGAGCTTGGTCTTGTCCGAGAACTTGAGGGAGCAGATACCTGAGACCTTGGAGTCCAGGAAGTCTCCCTCCTCCGTGATCCTGACCACAATCTTCACCCGGGGGCCGTACTCCGGGTGGTCGTCTTCCTGGGTGTAGCTATCAATTACCGCGTCATACACACCCTCATCCACCGTGAGGTATTCACCTGCTGTCGTTGCAATCAGCGTGACCATGTTTCCTGTTTCCTTAGACCTTGATTGAAAGGCACTGGCCTTCCCGCTTGGATCGCTCATAATCCTCGTGGATCACCGCGTACCGATATGCCATCTGGAGTGCGTACAACCTGTTGCCTGCCTCCTCCTCAACATGGGTGGGTATCCGGGCAAGGGCCACAGGAACCCTCAACGCCGATAACTGCTGGACATGCTTCTCAATGAGGGGCTTGATCTGCCACGAGGCCAGGGGCAAGGCACCCCCAGACCGGGTGGCATGAAACTCCGACCACCCATTAGCCTGGAGCCTTGCCCGCAGGAAGATCACTTCCCTCGCTACCCTCTGCCTCTCAACCTCTGCATAGATGCAAAGCATTCCCAGACTTACTATGCCCACCAGATTCACTACCGCAAGAATGACCATGTCCATTGCCTAGTCCTTTAACAAGGCCCCCGCCTTGGCAATACCTGTTCGTAGCAGTTTCCGCGCAGTGCTTAGGCTTAAACCCAACGTCCAAGCAATCTCGGACATGGATAGCCGTTGTTCAAATCTCAGGAGAAGTACATTCTTCTCCGCTTCAGGGAGGGTCTCAAGCAAAGTTGCAAGTGAAGGGGAAGTGGCTGGTACTGACGGGCCATCCATTCCCCCCGTCTCCGGATCCACGAACTCCAGGGGAACAAACCCGATCCGGTTCCTTCTCCGCAGTTCATCCAAGCACTTGTTGTGGGCAATCCGGTGAAGCCACCCGCTGATCTTGAGGTCCGGGCCAGTCTCTCCGATACTCTTGAGTGCCTGAAGCCAGGTATCCTGAGCTATCTCCTCTGCCCGTTCCTTATCCTTCAGCAAGGATTTGCAGTACACCAGGATGATTTCCTGATAGGCCTCATACACATGAGAGAACGCTTCGCTATCCCCCAGTTGTGCTTGCCTGATCAGGTC
>Ga0209190_1001055_pt1 | contig 19542 bp, 13 predicted proteins | sample M_140205_XF_Meta_FD_187315 | JGI IMG/M metagenome (GOLD analysis project Ga0209190, IMG submission 187315) | Freshwater microbial communities from Lake Montjoie, Canada to study carbon cycling - M_140205_XF_MetaG (SPAdes) (version 2) | ecosystem: Environmental > Aquatic > Freshwater > Lake... | reverse complement strand
CATCCCGGTGTCGGAACATCCCAAGGTGTTTTTCCATGCGCGCATCTATTTGTTAATTTACGGAGCCACGTTTGCACTTGCCGTCTACCACCGCAGTTTCCTTCCCTTGATGTTCATCGGCCTGCCGAATCTCTGGGGCGCGTGGCTGATGCCGATCTACGGCTATACCCAGCATGCGGGCCTGGCGGAAAATGTGCTAGATCACCGGTTGAACTGCCGGACGGTTTACATGAATCCGTTCAACCGGTTCTTCTACTGGAACATGAATTACCACGTCGAGCACCACATGTTCCCGCTGGTGCCGTATCACGCGTTGCCAAAGCTTCACGAACTCGTGAAATCCGACATGCCCAAACCGTATTCCGGATTGCTGGAAGCGTGGCGTGAAATCATTCCTGCCGTGCTGCGTCAGGTCAAAGACCCGGCCTATCATGTGAAACGCGCCATTCCCACGCCCACGCATCCCAGGGAAGCCCCGCCCACCGCAGAGATCATCCACGCCGATGGCCGCCCCGTGGTGGATGGTTGGATCGAGGTCTGCGCCAGTGCTCATTTAAGCATCGAGGATGTCATCCGTTTCGATCACGACAATAAAACCTACGCTGTCTATTGCACAGCCGACGGAAATTTTTACGCCAGCGATGGCATCTGCACGCACGGGAACACCCACCTTGCCGACGGGTTGGTGAAGGGGAAATTGATCGAGTGCCCGAAGCACAACGGGCGGTTTGATGTCACCGATGGTTCACCCAAGCGCAAGCCGGTTTGTGTCGCCTTGCAGACATACCCTGTGCGCGTCACTGATGGTAAAATTTACCTCAACGTCACGCCGCCAACGATCGCCGCAACAAACACCCCGAGAACATACCAGTTCCGCGTGGTCAGCAATGACAACGTCGCCACCTTCATCAAGGAACTCGTGCTGGAACCGATGGATGCCAAATCAGTGATAGACTATCAGCCGGGCGATTACCTGCAATTGAACATCCCAGCCTATCAGGAGATCGGATTCCGTGAGATCGAGGTCAAGCCGCCATTCTCCAGAGTCTGGGAGGAACAGCACGTATTTGATTTCAAGAGCAGGAATGAAGTGCCGATCCGCCGCAATTATTCATTCGCCACCAACCCGGCGGTGGACAAACAGCTCCGCTTCAATATCCGCATTGCCACGCCGCCGCGCGGCCAGGCGTGCAATGGCGGCGCCGGTTCCGCATATGTCCACCGCTTGAAGCCCGGCGACACCATTACCGCCATCGGCCCGTTCGGCGAATTTCACATCAAACCCACGCAAAATGAAATGGTCTATCTTGGCGGTGGTTCCGGCATGGCGCCGCTTCGCTCGCATATTTCTCATTTGCTTGAAACGCAAATGAGCTCCCGCAAGATCAGCTTCTGGTATGGGGCGCGTTCATTGCAGGAGGTTTTCTACCGGGAGTATTTCGAAGACCTTGCGCGTCGATTCCCGAATTTCACCTATCACCTTGCCCTGTCTGAACCACAGCCCGAGGACCAATGGACCTCACACACCGGATTCATCCACGAAGTTCTCAAGCGCGAGCACCTCGAAAAACATCCCTGTCCGACAGAAGTGGAATATTATCTGTGCGGCCCGCCGGTGATGATTCAATCCACCATCCAGGCATTGAAAGATTTGGACGTCTCGCCCAAGCAGATCGCCTACGACGAATTTTAAGCATGATAAAAAACCTTAACGACGGTTCTAACCACCCACCCAGGTTGAAAATCTACCTCAACCTTTGCACACTTGTGGACTTGCCGGCGCACTCCATCTGGCCGCGACTTGAGGGTGCCGAGGCGCTGGCCTGCCTGAAGGAAGCCGGCTTCGAAGGCGTCCAGGATGGCGATCCTGAACTCTGCCGCCGTGTCGGCATCGGTTGCGCCGGCAGTGGTCGCGTGGATTCGCCGACCGACGCAGAAACGCTGGCGCATCAATTCAAATCGCTCGGCCATGAAGCCGTCACACTTCACGTGGGAAGCGGTTTAGAAGATGATTCTGAAATGGACGTGTTGGCGCATTCCATTGTGAACGCACCCGAGAAAGTGGATATCCCGCTCTACATCGAAACGCATCGCGCCACGATCACCCAGGATGCCTGGCGCACGATCCAATTGACCAAGCGGATTCCAGAAGTTCGTTTTAATGGTGATTTCAGCCATTTCTACACCGGCCAGGAACTTCCCTACGGCGACCTCGAAGCCAAATGGCGTTTGATGCAACCGATCTTTGATAGAGTTCGCTTCATGCATGGCCGCATCGGCAACTCGGCCTGCATGCAGGTGGACATCGGCGATGGAAATGCCAACGTGCCACAGGCCTTCGGGATCCACGATTTCATGGCGCACCATCGCGAGATGTGGACCCGCTCGATGATCGGCTTCCTCGCGTCCGCCCAACCGGGTGACTACTTGGTTCTGGCTCCGGAAATCCTCGCGCCTTTCATCTATTACGGGCGGAAGTTTCCTGATTCAGACGGAACGTTGCGCGAGGAATCGGACCGATACGCGCAGGCATTGGTGTATGCGCGGGTCGCCCGGGAATGCTTCGAACAAGCCAAAAAACGTGTATGATTCAGAAACGTTCATTTGGGGAAACTCCGTCGGGTGAGCGCATTGAAGAATATGCGCTGACTAACAAAAATGGACTGTGCCTGAAAGTCATCACCTACGGCGGTATCGTCACGCAGTTGTGGGTGCCGGATCGTGAGGGCCGGTTGGCAGACGTGGTTCTAGGTTTCGATAATCTGGAGCAATACTTGGGCGGGCATCCATATTTCGGTTGCGTCACAGGTCGTGTGGCAGGCCGGTTGACGCAGGGGGAATTCTCCATCGATGGGAAAAGCTATCAGCTCGCGATCAATGATGCGCCCAATCATCTCCATGGCGGCATGGTGGGATTTGACAAACGGATCTGGAATGCGTCGATCGTTTCAGAACAGGAGCCACGACTGCGATTGGATTATCATTCGCCTGATGGTGAAGAAGGCTATCCGGGCAATGTGCGTGTCAGCGTTTTTTACACACTGACGGACGCGAACGAATTTGTGGTCGAGTATCAAGCCGTCGCCGACAAAGCCACTCCACTCAGCCTTACGAATCATTCATATTTCAACCTCGCCGGAGAAGGCAACGGGCGTATCGACGACCATGTCCTGCAAATTTTCGCCAACGAGTATGCGCCTGCTGATGAAGCGATGACGCTGCTAGGCCGCCGCGAGTCCGTGGCCAGTCTTGCCAATGATTTCATTCTTGCCCGTCGAGTCGGCGATGCGATTCCGGGTCTTTGGAAAAATCATGGCGATGTTTATTTCACGAACGCCGGCAAGGGTTTTCGCCCGAAACCTGTCGCTAAATTATTGAATCCACAAAGCGGCCGTTTGATGGAAATCCATAGCACCGAACCGTGCATTCAGCTTTACACCGGTGTTTCGCTGGACGGCACGTTGACCGGGAAATCCGGCAGGAGTTATGGCCCGCACTCGGCGCTTTGCTTGGAATGCGAGGGTTACCCGAACGGTGTGAACGACCCGCATCTCGGTAACATTATTTTGCGTCCCGGTGAAACATATCGCCAGACCACCATCCACAAATTCTCGGTTGTCACTTAAACTATCATAACATGGAACTAAACATTCATCCGCAACTGCCGCAGAAAAAAGATTTTCGCATCGGCATCCTCGGAAGCGGCTTCATCGTCAGCGATTGCCATCTGGTCAGTTACCGCAAGGCCGGTTTCAATCCTGTAGCCATCGCGTCGCGGTCGCGGGATAACGCGGCGAAAGTTGCGGAGCGTCACGCCATCCCCAAAGTCCACGAAAGCTACGAACAAATGCTCGATGATGAGACCATCGAAGTGCTCGACATCGCAGTGCCGCCTAACGCGCAACTCGCGCTGATCAAGGCCGCATGTGCGCGCAAAACGGTCAAGGGCATTCTCGCGCAAAAGCCGTTAGGCATGAACTATGCCGAAGCGGTGGAAGCCGTTCGCTGCTGCGATCAAGCCGGAATCATACTCGCCGTGAACCAGAACATGCGCTACGACCAGTCGGTGCGGGCCGCGAAAACCCTGCTCACAAATGGTACCATTGGCGAACCGGTGTTTGCCACGATCGATATGCGCGGTATTCCACATTGGATGCCGTGGCAGGCCGAATTGGGCTGGGTCACGCTAAGAGTCATGTCCATTCACCATTTGGATTGCCTCCGTTATTGGTTTGGCGAGCCGGAGGGAATTTATTGCAGCACGCGGCCTGATCCGCGCACGCCGTTTCCACACACGGACGGCATCTGCACCTACATTTTGGAATACGCGAACGGCATGCGCTGTGTGGCGATTGACGACACCTGGACCGGTCCGGCGAAAGAAGGGTGTCCCGGTGACATCGGCATCAAATGGCGCATCGAAGGAATGAACGGGCTCGCCATTGGCGATCTCGGCTGGTGCAAAGATCCTTACACCAGCCCTTCGTCCATCCGTTACGCAGCGAAGGGTGATCAAAGTTTTCATGAACCCAAATGGAGCGAGAGCTGGTTTCCGGACGCCTTCGCCGGAACGATGGGGCAGTTGCTCATCGCCCTCGAAACCGGTGGTGAACCTGCTATCAGCGGTCGTGACAATTTGAAAACCATGGCGCTCGTAGACGCCGCGTATCTGAGCGCTGAGAAAAAGCGGCTGGTGAAACTTTCTGAAATGCTAGACTAACAAAAAAACAACACATCATCATGAAACTTGGAATCATCAACAGTGCATTCGACCAGGCTGGAGTGGACACCGCTACCGGACTTAAACACATCGCCCGCATCGGCTTCGATTGTGTGGATATCTTCACCGAGGCGATGACGATTTCCAAAGAGGAAAAGCTCCTCATCGCCCGCACCTGTGAGAAGGAACAATTACCCATCGTTTCGGTGGTCGTCGTCGCCACCGGATTGATAGATTTCAACGATCCGGTCCGGGCTTTCCATGTGGAGCGCTGCAAGAAGTTCGTGGACCTTGCCGCTGAATTCGGCGCGAAAAACATCCTGCTCGTGCTCGGCGAGTATATCTGGCAACGCGAAGTGATCCCACCCGCTGCCCAATGGCAATGGGGCGTCGATACCTGTCGTGAGATTGGTGATTACGCCGGGAAGCACAACCTGGACATCGCGCTGGAACTGGAACCGTTCCGCTTGAGCCTGCTCAACAATGTGGATGAGATGGTCCGGTTCGTGAACGATTGCAACCATCCGCATATACGTGCGAACATTGACGTGAGCCACCTCGTGCTCTCGGACAGCAGCCCGCTGGATCTGATGAAACTCGCAGGCAAGGCTATCCATGTGCATATCAGCGATTGCGATGGCAAAGTTCACGGTGATCTACCGCCCGGACGCGGTATCGTGAAGTTCGAGCCGTACCTACAAGCCATCAAGGAATTGAAAATTGATGGTGCTGTCTCCATCGAACTGGAGTATTCGCCTGATCCCAAACGCATTGTCGAATGGGTGACCGAAGCCTACACCCAAACCGACCGTCTGATGCAGCTGACTGGTTTGCGTGATTAAACTGTCTATGAACGGTGTCCATGTCCTCCTTGCCGCTCTGGTGCTGGTGTCGTTCACAGATTCCCGCACCCTTCGCGCCGCTGAGACGCCGCATGCGCAGTTGGATGAAAAGCACCGCGTGTTTTTCACCGACAACTGCGTCGAGTGCCACAATGAGAAGAAACACAAAGGCAAGCTGCGGCTGGATGACATTTCCTTTGTCATCGACTCGGTAGAAAAGGCGGATCGCTGGCAGAAGATTCTCAATCAGCTCAACTCCGGCGAGATGCCGCCAGAAGATGCGAAACAGCCGGAGAGTGGCGCCAAGACGGAGTTTCTCGATTCGCTCTCACACTCGCTGATGACCGCACGGCGCACGCTCGGCGATGCGGGCGGAAAAATTACGATGCGGCGGCTCAACCGGCGTGAATACAAGAACACCATTCGCGATCTGCTAGGTGTGGAGATCGATGCGCGCGATTTGCCTGCTGATGGCGGGGCCGGTAATTTCGACACGGTGGGATCATCGCTGTTCATGTCGAGTGACCAGTTGGAGCAATACCTCGCGCTGGGACACAAGGCCTTGGATCTCGTCATCGCGAATGCGACGGCAGGGCCGGCGCGGACCGTGCGGCGGGAGGCTGAGTTCTGGGCTAACAACGTCGTGCGCGGCACCTACGAGGGCTATTACAAAGGCGGATATGACAGCTCCAAAGCCTGGCAGGCTTCGGATCGCACCAAGCCGCCGCGCGATTTCGGGCTCCCCGATGAAGACGAGGTCAAGTTCCGCATCATGGTATTCGAGACGCACGGACCAAGCTTCGCCGCTTATCTTGCCAACCCGTTGACCCAAACCGGATCGTTGCTCACGATCTATAACATCCACCCCGAAGAGGTGATAGCGCTGCCGCCGGATACGTCAACCGATTGGGGCAAGACGGTTCAAGCAGCAGTGCCTCCCGGCGAATATCGCTTGCGGTTGCGGATCGGTTCGATCCCGCAGACATCGGGCGAACGACATTTTCTCGATATGGGATCGCGTAGTAAGGACGTCGAGTTCGCTTATATGCGCAGCTTTCACATCACTGGCACCCAAACCGAGCCGCAGGTGATCGAGGTGCCTGTGACGATCACAGCTGATGGTCCGCATTCGTTTGTCTTTCGCGAAAAACGCGAAGTGAAGATCGATGACAAGGTTTATGAAGAACAGCGTTCGCTAACAGGTATTGGCCCGAAGCCGGCGTTGTGGATCGACTGGGTTGAGTGGGAAGGCCCCTTGCCGCCGAAAAATCCCGGGGCTTGGGCACCCTCGGTTACCGGCACCAAGGACAGCGCCGCCGCGCGTGCGGAAATCGAGCGCTTCGCCACCCGCGCTTTCCGGGATCATGGGCCGACGCCCGGGTTTCTCGACAAGTTGGTCAAACTTTTCGAAACGCGGCACAAGGCGGGAGACACGTTTGAAGCCGCGCTCAATGAACCGCTCTGCGTTGTGCTCGCTTCGCCACATTTCCTCTATCTCGCGGAGCCGTCCGATGAGAAGGAAGTTCGCGCTCTAACCGGGATCGAGTTGGCCTCGCGCCTCTCCTATTTTCTATGGAGTGCTCCTCCCGACGACACACTGCTTGCCCTCGCCCGTAGCGGTGAATTGCAAAATCCCGAGGTCCTTGCCACCGAGGTGGATCGCATGATCGCGAATGAGAAGTCGCGCGATTTCGTCAATGGCTTCACCCAACAGTGGCTCGGACTGGAGCGACTGGATTTCTTCCAGTTTAACCCGCTGGCCTATCGTGATTTCAATGAGGGGACAAAGGCGTCTGCCAAACAGGAGATCTTCCGCACTGTCGAATATTTGTTGCGTGGAAGCGAGAGCCTGCACCTCCTCCTCAAGTCAGACTTCGTCATTGTCAACAGCGTGCTTGCATCCTACTACGGGCTCGAGGGAGTGAGCGGCGATGAGTTCCGCAAAGTGTCACTGCCGGCCGGTTCACCTCGCGGCGGCCTGCTAGGAATGGCCGCTGTGCTTGCGATGGGAAGCAATGGGGAACGCACCAGTCCCGTCGAACGCGGTGCATGGGTCTTGCGCAAACTGCTTAACGATCCGCCGCCACCGGCTCCTCCTAACGTTCCGCAACTCGCACGGCTTGACGGGAAAATCCTGACCACGCGGGAGCGCATGCTCGCCCATCAGGAGGAGCCGCAATGTGCGAGCTGCCATCGCAAGATCGATCCGATCGGATTCGGCCTCGAGAATTTTAACGCCGCAGGCAAGTGGCGCACCGAGGACAGCTATGGTTCGAAGACTTGGTCTGTCGATCCCGCCGGTGCTTTCCATCACGGTCCTGCCTTCAACGATTACTTCCAACTGCGTGATCTAATTGCGGCCGAGCCGGCGAAATTGGCGCGCGGGTTCTCCGAAGCGCTGATCGAGTATGCCCTCGGGCGTCCCTGCGGATTCGCCGATGAAGACCTTGTCGCAAGGATGTTGGAGCAGGCGGAGAAGAAAGACTTCGCGTTACGCGAGTTCATTCAGGCACTCGTCTCCAGCCATCAGTTTCAGAGCAAATAACAAGTCAACTCGTTCCTGCATCAAATGAAAACGTTTCTGATGACCTTTGCGCTGTTGGTAGCGTTTGTGCTTTCACTACCTCTTTGTGCAATGGGAGGCGAAAATGATGGGAGACCCCCACTTCTGCTGGCGAATTACTACTGCTGGTATCACGACGGTCAGCATCCCACGCTTCCATTCCTGCACTGGACCTATCCCTCGTCCGAAACCAACGAGTTGGCGAAGCAAGCGCAGAAGCCGGGGGAGCCGCCTCCGAACAGCATGTTCCGTCCGCTCGTCGGGCTCTACGACAGCGCCGATCCGGTAGTCGCTGAATGGCACGTTCAACTGGCGAAGGCGGCGGGGATCGATGCGTTTCTCGTGGACTGGTGGGACACGCACAACGCTCTCGACCAAAACGTTGATCGCGGCATCGTGGCGGCGGCAGACAAGCTCGGTTTCAAGTTCGCGTTGCTCGATGAACGAGCGCAGTTCCACCAAAAGTTCGAAGACTATCAGGTCATGCTGGCGCGTGCCCTGAAACGCCACAAGGATCACCCGGCTTACCTGCGCATCGACGGACGACCCGTTATCTATCTCTATCAAGTGGCGACAGAGCCGGGACTTACTGCCGCGGAGTTTCCGCTGCTGAAGAAACACGTCGAGAGCGAGGTGGGCCCCGTCTATTGGATCGTGGACAAGATCGCCCACGATGCCAAACTGGCCAACGCAGGAGACAAGGACCGCGAAAAGTGCATTCCCGAGGATTGGCTCACCACTCCGGGCGTGGACAGCTTCGCCTTCTATAGCACGTTCTCGAATTTCCGGGCACATGAATACGATGCCATCGTCGGCAAATATCGCTACCTGACAAAGCTCGCTCACGATGCGGGAAAAAAGATGCTCCTGCCAGTCCATCCCGGCCACGACAACTCCCGCTTCCGAGACGATCCCTACGTCATGCCGCGTCGCGACGGACAGACCTTGCGCGATTTCCTCCGCGCCGCCACCGACGCCGGAGCCGACTATATCATGGTCACGAGTTGGAACGAATGGCCCGAGTCCACCGTGATCGAACCTTCCAGCACATGGAGTGACCCTTATTTGTATTTAAGGGTCATCGCTGAGTGGCGGGGAAAGAAATTTGAAATTCCGCCCACCCCTTCGTTCCTGGAAAAGCATAATAAGTAGCGAATCAATGTTACACAGCTCCTATATCACTTGTGCCTTCAAACCCTACCTCGTTATGCGTGAAATCACCCTTACCTTGGTATGTTCAATTCTTTTTTCCGGCCCATCGCTCGGCGCGGATCGTCCTGTGCCGGACAATGTCATGTTCGAGAAGGCCATCGAATTTTCCAATCCCGACAACCAGCACCTTTTCCTGCCACTTACGCCACTTGGATGATGATCTGTCCCGCACGGAATCCGGCTGTTACAGGCTGGTCAACGAATCCAACGGCCAGTCGCTGATGCTCAAGTCGGATTTCCCCGTTTCCCTTCAGACGGCGGGCTACAAGGAGGACCAGAAACTCGTGTTGCAAGAGGTGCTGACCCTATAGCTCGCTCCCTGGGCGGGTGAAGAGAATCGTGCTCGGCATCACATGGGACCTCGGAACAAGGCCACTGGAATTGGCGAGTGACGTATTTGCGTCACATGACAGATTCCACAAAGTCCTCTATTATCGCGCAATCGTAGCGGCCATCTCGCCAAACCGTTGACCTGTCCAGATCTTCAACCCCAACCACAAAAATGAAACTGAACCATATCACACGCAGAGCTATTGCTCTATCATTCATCGCGCTTACGGCGATTGTTGGTTGCTCAAAGAATGAGTCGCTTCCAACGGAGTTAAAACTGACGCGAGTGTTACATCAAAAGGAAGTGTCACACGCGATGGGACCGGGAGGGATAAATCAATCCTTTACCGCCTACGAACTCCCAAAGGAAGTCTCTGCAGCGATTGCGGATAAAGGTCTGACCTACCTCAATTCCCTGCCCTCAGCGCTGGGGAAGAAAGCTCCCGACAAGACAGCTTCGGGTGGACCTTTTAGTGGACCTTTTGTTGATTGGCATGCGACACCCGTCTCTAAGACGGCGAGATGGCTGCGATATGAGGACGAGCGACGTTTTGAGAAAGGGTGGGAGCCTTCCATCGCAACTTTCTATCTATCATTCGAAGGAGATACTCTCGCAGTTAAATTTGTCTCATCGATATCCCCTGAATATGCTGATTCCTTTCACACGGCTATTTCCACGCCTGGCAATTATTATGCTTACGGTGGTCACCGTGGCATGTGCCTTGTCGTTGTTTCGCCAAAGACAGGCAAAGCGTTCTATTTGTTTAGAGACTGAGAATAATACTTTCAACATTGAAGCACGACCAGCAAGGCTATTCCAATAACGAAGGCTGACAAGGCGCTCCTGGAATTCTTCGATGCGCATCTCAAGACGGCGAAGTAACGAGCCTCACAATTAATCTCGCCTTGCATTATTGAAGACTTTGGGCGCTTGTGTTTTCATCAACATCATACCACGTTTGCCGAACCGAATTTAACTGCCACACAAAGAGGATCCCATGACAAGACAGCATTTCATCAAGACCCTCGCCATCCTCTCGTTTACCCTGTGTATTCACGCGTATGGCGCCCCCCCGACACTTGCCGCGCCTTTTGGTGACAACATGATTCTCCAGCGTGACATGAATGTGCCGGTTTGGGGAAGCGCCGGTCCGGGATCGCAGATTCAAGTCACCTTCGCCGGACAAACCCAAAGCACCACGACCGACGCCCAAGGCAAATGGATGCTAAAACTCACGCCCATGCCCGCCAGCGCTGAAAACCGTCGGCTGGTCGTTGCTTGCGGTGCGGAAAAAACCGAAGTCAAAGACGTGCTCGTTGGTGAGGTCTGGGTGTGTTCCGGACAATCCAACATGGAAATGGGCGTCGGCATGTGCCAGGACGCAGAAAAGGAGATCGCGTCGGCCAATGATCCATTGTTGCGGATCCGCGCCATCAACAAGGTCCTCTCACCCATGCCAAGCACCGCGCTACCCACAACCTCACCCTGGCTTCCCACCACTCCCGAAGCGGTCCGCACCGCCGGTGCCTGGGGTGGCTTTTCCGGCGCGGCCTATTTCTTCGCCCGTCACCTCCGGCAGGAACTGAAAGTGCCCGTCGGCGTGGTCCAAACATCATGGGGTGGTACGCTCATCGAGCCGTGGACTCCGATCGAAGGCTTCGCCATGGTGCCTTCGCTCAAGAGCACCAGCGATTGGCTGTCCAAAGTGGAAGGTGACTACCGCACCAGCGTGACTCAGAATCTGGATGCCATCGCTGCATTCGAAAAATCCGCGCGAGCCGCCATCGCTAACAACACGGCCCTCCCACTGCCGCCACCGGCCATCACCTACCCGATCAATAATGAAGGCCAGGCCACCGCATTATATAACGGCCACATCCATCCGCTGGTTCCTTACGCGATCCGTGGTGCCCTCTGGTACCAAGGCGAAAGCAATCTCTTCGGCGGCGACACCGACATCTACATTGACAAGATGAAAGCCCTGATCGGCGGCTGGCGCAAGGTCTGGGGGCAAGGGGATTTTCCCTTCTACTTCGTGCAGCTCGCACCCTACACCTATCCGTTTGAAGCGACCCGTCTGCCCACCTTCTGGGTCGCGCAGACCAAGGCCGCGGAAACCATTCCCAACACCGGCATGGCCGTCATCAACGACATCGGTGACTTCAAGGACATCCATCCAAAAAACAAACAGGAAGTGGGGCGCCGCCTCGCCCTGTTAGCGTTAGCAAATACCCATGGAGTCAAGATTCCGGAATCCACTGGCCCGCAATTCAAATCCTTCGCCATCAAGGGCAACTTGGTGGGAGTCACGTTCGATCACACCGGCTCTGGCATCAAGGCCATGGATGGCCAAGCCCTCACAGGTTTTGAGATCGCCGGTGAGGACGATGTCTTCTTTCCGGCCACCGCCACCGCCAAGGGCGATCACGTCATCCTCCAGAACGAACAAGTCCCGGCACCCACTCGCGCCCGCTACGCCTGGAACCAATGCCCGGTCATCAATGCCGCCAACAGCGAGAACCTGCCGATGAACGCCTTCCAAACTCCCGGCCCGGCCAATCTCGCCCTGCACGCGGCCTACACCTCCACCAATCCCAACACCCATGGTTTCGGTGCCACCGGCCAGTTGACCGACGGCTCATGGATCGCCGACGCGCAATATTGCTTCGCCACGAACGAAGATATTTCATTTCCGAAAGACCAGGTGATCGATCTGGGGAAATCCTGTGAAATCTCTTCTATCAAATTCGGCGTTCCGCCGTTCGGTTCCACCAAAACCATCGTCGTTTCTATCAGCACCGACAACATTACTTTCACCGAAGTCGGTAAACACGAGTTCGCCCAGAACAAAGAGGAAACCGCCGTCATCAAGTTGCCAAAATCGGCGGCAAGATATGTAAAACTCAGCGCACCCGACCACTATGAGTCCGTGGTGACTTACCCCAATACCTTCATCTTCCTAACCGAGGTCGAGGTCTATGGGAAATAGCCTCGCAGACTCAAGTCAATGAGTCCGAGTGAAAAGCAATTTCCTATCAGTCGGATCACTTGTGAGTCTCAGGAGCATGCGGCGTCTGATGATCACCGATGGATGCATGCTCACAATCCTGCAAGTAAAGCCAGTTGACGCCCGACATGTTGGCAAGTCCCGGGCGAGTCGGCATGTCGGCAGGATAATCGATGCTGTTGCCTTCGATTTTCAGGCCATCGACATTGTGGATGATGAGCGGAGTGGTTGAGGCGCGGGCAAAATCGTTGCCGGTGATCGTCATGTTCGTAACCGGTCGGGCGTCGAAACGGCGCGCGTCGCTGCCACCGCCCGGCGGTTGCATGGAGACGTTGATCGCTGCTCCATCAGGCGGCGAATCAAGGAAACGATTGCCGCGGACGGTCAAGTCGCGAGCGAAGGGGCCTTCCATCCATCCTCCCCAAGTCTCGAATTGAATCGTAAGCCCCTGACCGACATTCTGCAGGGTATTGTTTTCAATGAGACCGCCCGGCGAGCCGTTGATCAAAGTGCGTTGGAAATTGTCGTGCAACCAGCAATTGCGCACGACAAACCCTGCGGCCGACCGTTTGCCGTCAAGCACCACGAGGGAGAGCGGCGGCAGTTCGAGTGGCTGGTCCAATTCAACCAATACCTCGCCCTTCGCTTGGATTTGTTCGTTGACCGGCAACGATGGTCCGTCGGGTGTTCCTTGGGCAGACAACACTTTGGCACTGCCTAACAAGGCGACCGAATGTGGATCGCGGAATTCGATCTGGTCACCAGCCGCATAGGCTCCCTGCAAGTGGTAATGGCGTGCATCGACTCGCTGGACGACCCGCCCGAAAGTGCCGTGGATGTTGAGGTTGTCATCGCCACCGTAGGCCATTTCGCAGCGGTCGAGGGTCGGGCCACGATCGGTGCCGGCAAGGTGGAAGATGTCGGCGCCGAGGGCATGCAGGCGGTTGGTTTCCGGGCGCCGCGTGGCCCGTACCCGCCGATAGACGTTCCCACCCACGCCGCCGCCTTCGTACACCGCGACGCCCGGACTCGACCAAATGTTGACGTCCTCAAAGCGCATGCCGACGCAGTTGGTGGAACGGAGCGCAACGCCGGTGCGGATGGTGCCGACCACATAATCGCCTGTCTTGAGAGCATCCGGAATCCCTGACACCCCAATGTCGTGGCACACGAGACTTTTTCCGTCATCGCCGAAGTGCCACGCACCGGGGCTGTGGCGGTGGTTGATGAATTTTCCGTCCGCATCATAAAACATGAACGCACGGCTACCTTTGGTCTCCGCCTCGCCGTTCGCGTTACGAGGTTCGTAACCCGCCATGATCGATGAGCGGATCGTCTTCGCAGCGCGATCGACTTCATTGACGCGCGCCTGGAACCAGCAGGGGATGGTGAAATCGATGCTCAGGCCGTGCACGCTCACGTTTTCGCATTGATCAAATAGAAGCGCGTGCACCATCGGTGGCTCAAACCAGAAGGTCACACTTTCCGCAACGATCTCCAGATTTTTGAGGCCGGTCAGCGTGGACGCCTGGCTCCAGTTGGCGTGAAAGAGATAGTCGCCTGGCGGGATCACGACCTTGCCGCGTTTGTTCTCCGATGCCTCACGGATCAGTTGCAGGATCTTCTGCCCCTTCGTGCGCAGATCGATTTTCTCGGCTTCGCTCCATTGTGGATACCCGGAGGCGAGTTCAGGCGACCAACGGGAAAGATGGGGTTCCGGCAGGATATCGACTGTCATGTCCACCTCCGCTCGTCCGGTTCCCGCTGTCACACGAAATTCGACCTGCGATCCTGCATCCAGATCGTAAACCGCAACATCGAGTGCATGCCGAATTGAATCCGTTTCAGTCAGCACTCGGCTCCAGACGGTCTTATCTCCGATAAGGATGTCGAACACTGCGTCCGTGTCCGCTGATATTTTCCTGATGTGCCCGACCAAACGGAGGCTTCCCTTGGCTGTGGAAGTCCATGGTCGGACGGCATTTCGACCGGGCTCCACTTCCAAGGTCGTGGCGATCGTCACCAGGGCATCGTCGAATTTGGATTTTCTGGGAACCTCGCTGCGGGGTTCAGCGGCATGGAGCGGCGCCAGGAGCAGAGCAGCGCAGACAAGAGATATCACTTTTTTCATCTTTGTCTTTCTTGGACGTATGAGCTGCGGTTCATGTGCAGTTTTGGACATTGGCTCCATGGCCTCTGTTCGAGTCCCAAATGGCAGATTCCTTACTCACGGGGCGGCGGGTGCCCGATTCATCTCCGCAGCATATTTCCGCCAAGCGGCGAACTCACGGGCGAACTTTTCCGGCGGCACGAGCGGTTCGAGGCCGCTGGTCTTGTAGCTGTAGGTGCGCAGGATTTGCCCGTCGTCATAGACCAATGGCAAACGGCTGCCAGCGGAAAGGATCACCAACACCGGAGAGGCGGACGGCTTGGGGGCTTTATGGACTTCGCCCTGGTTCCCCTTGAGTTTTGCGTTCATGGGATCTGCGAGGAGCCTTTGCTGAACTGCGCGGTCACGCCGAGTGGGCGGACGCTTGTCAGTGGTGGTTTGGAAAAGGAAGCAAGGTTGCCCATTGTAAGTGATCACTCCCTTGTAAAAGTCCTTGTTCAGCCAGCCGAGTTCTTCGAAGTCTTCCTTGCTGTGATCGGAATAATCCGGATCCCGCAGGCTCATCGCCGCCATCGCCAGCTCGGCACCTCCCTTGATCTCCCGAAATTGAATCGCGCCGATGGACCATTTCTCGCTCTTGGTGCCGTCGCTGAAGCGGGACAGCTCGAAATAGAGGTTATTAGACTTCTCCACGGTGAGCGAGGTGAGGACCTCCATGGCACCGAACGGGGTCATCGGAGACTCATCGATGTGTGCCGAGCGTGATTTACCAGACTCCGTCACATGCATGGCCTTGGACGGCTTGAACGTAATGACCCAACTGGACCGGGCGGGTGCGCGCAACTCGATTTTTCCGTCGAACGCCGGTTCCTGGGCCGCTGCGAGAACCGTGAGTAACAAGCCGATCAACGAGGGATAAGATTTCATTCGGACACGTATTCGGAGGATTGATGAAGGATTTCACCGGTGAAGCGGTCTATCGAGAGAAAAATCCAACGATGCACCTGCCCCCGAACGATAAATTGCCGTAAGCTTGCGGCCTCCTTGCTCAGCTCACCGGACTGCGCGACGAGATCTATCATCAGATTCCAGGTGCGGGTATCTGATGAATCGGCCAGCGCGCGAACCACGGCTTCGCGGGTTTCGCCGATGGATTTGTCGGCAGGCAAGAGTGTGGAAATCTGGCTCATGAAACCCTGTGAGGCGAAGGCACCACCAGTAGCGGTGGTGCTTCCGACGAGATCCGAGCGGCTCCGCAACCGACCTTTGGTGGGATCCGAGGAAGAGACCCACTGGTCGAGCGCTGTTCCCAACTTCAGCGCATCATCGCGTGAGATCGTGTTTCCAGCGATGACGGATTTGGCGGTTCCTTCAAAAAGCGCGGCCAAAACCTCGGGCGGTGCGGCATTGAGATTGACGCGGCCGCGGCTGATTCGTGGCGACTCGTAGGTGGTGGGATCTGAGTGCAGACAAAAGACATCAAGCAGAGTACCATTTGCGCTGGCGGGGTGGCTCAGATCCAGTTGGCGCCACGGCACATCGCTGAAAACATAACCCAGTTCGGCGACCGAGCGGAAGGTGCGGTTAAGGATGCGTGGGCGTGAGATGGCGGGACCGGTGAGCGGGGGAGTGGCCAAGGGTAGGCCGGTGACGCCCGTTGCATCAGCTCCCATGGCGGGGCGGGTGACTCCATCCGCGTCAATGTAGGAGCCATTGCCGTCGTTGAGATTCATTTGAAGGTAGCGTGGATAAAGCCAGTACCAGCCGTCGGTCTTGGGTAAATTCCAGCCGGGCAGCAGCGAGTCTGGCCAAAACTCCCAGCCGCTATTAATCTCATGGATACGAGGGTTAGGAGCGGCATCGCTGGGGGCTGCGGTCTCACCAAACAGCCATGTCCATCCGATATCCTTCCATTGGTTATCCCAGCAGCGAAAACGATTGGTAGAAAAAAGCCCGAGCCGGCTGGTTCGCGGATCGATTCGGCAAAAGTGTTGGGAGTGCCTATCACCACCGGAAGTAGTGCTAACGCGGTCACCGGCAGCATTATTGGGGGGTTCTGCGAACATCGAGTCATAAGTGATCCACTTGCCGCCCGCTCCCTGATACTGGAGATCGTAGCTCACTCCGTTGTGCTGAACTAAGCCCGCGTCCAGACCGAATGTTCTATCACTAGTCCAGACCCTGCCCACTATGAATCCGATCGCCTGTGTGTTTGGTGCGTCGGGGAACGTCAGTTCGTTAGGTTCCAAGGGGCCGAAGGGTTGATTTAGCAATGGATTGGGACTTGATGGACCCGCCGCGTTGCTGCCTGAGGGGTAGTTCGGCGACTTAAGCGGATAGGGATTGCGAAACGATGCAGGACCGTCGGATGTGGTCTGAAAAGTGATCCAAGCGTTGGTTTCATCCCAACGCAGCGGTCCGGGATCGGCTCCGAAATTCGGACCGCCGGCATTCCTGAAATCATTGATCATACCATGGGGAAGCTTGTCCCAGATAGGAACCGGGAGGGTCCATGGATCACCTCCATATCCTGAGTTTTCAACTTTACAAAACACATCGCGCGCCGTTGAACCATACACCCCCGCCTGATTGCTTGTTGCCGTCACTCGGAACTTCGTAGGCACATCGCTTAGCGGCGTGACCGGCGCAGTATGGGGATTCCAGATCTCTGGCTGTATGACCTGAATCGCCTCATAAATATTGCCAAATTCTGAGGGAGGAGGGCCAGCGAAAGTGCCCGCGAAACGGGTATCAGGCGGGTTCTTGCTGATGTCGTAAATTTTCTGCTTCAGGCGGTAGGAAGCATGGTGCGCACCGTAAATGCGCGGCAGATCCTCTACACCAGCGAAGCGGCCGACTTTGCGTTGGCCGACATTATGGCTGTTGAAATTGATGATGGTCGGGTAACTGTCTTTGTCCCATTGATCGATGATGTTGGCGACCAGTTGCACGATGTGATAGTTCACCGATTGATCGAAGCTCTTGCCAAGACCAGGCGATGTATTGTTCCAGCTCAAGTCGATCCCCGAAACCCCGAGACTGCCCAGCGGCAGGGTGCCTTTGAGCAACTCGAAGAAATTCGGCTCGCGATTAAGAGCCGCTACTTCGCTCAGGCGCTTGATGTTGACGACAGAGTTGCTGCCAGAGTTGTCGCCAACATACGTCCATTCTCCCGAGCCAGCGTCGTAGGTTAGCCCGAAATACTTTAGAACCAGATCGGCCTGAGGTGGACTGGGGAACACAAGGGCCAAGCGGTCGAGAGGAAACCTCCTAGCGGCAACGGGCACGGTGGGGCGGGTGCTGGTGTTAATTTCAGATGGAATCGCCGAGCGGGCCGCGAGATGTGAGGGGTTGATCTCGTCATCCAGTCCGAAGCCATCATTGCCGCCCTTGTCCTTCGCAAGCACCTTGGGCCGGTTCGCTGGAGGGGCGAGGGCGCTCTGATTGAGCGCGAAATTGGCGTGTGTGAACCAAGGCAGTAGACTGGCGGGAAATAAGTTCGAATTCTGCTTTTGAAAGGCGAGCAAGTCCTGCCGCGAGAGGAAGGTCTGATCGGTGTTGGTGCCATCGGAATAGACTTTGTTCCATCCGTTAGGTTCCGCCCAGTCATCAATCAGCCTTTTGGGGGAGGGGCCGGAAGTTTTGCCGATCGGGTGACGCCAGGTGGCGATCAAGTCACCCAATCCCGCGCCGCCCGGAAGAGCGGAGGCTACGGCCCAGAACGGCGAGTCCTTTGCCGTCTTGCCATCCGCGGTATCCGATGATTTGCAGAGGGCCACATTCGCGTCGAGCAGTCCGCCGAGATGATAGATCTGCCAGGCATACCGACCGACGATGAACTTCGGCTCCACGACGCCGGAGTTGAGGGACGTCCGGTTGGCCGCGCTGAAGGTTGTCGGATTGCTGCCGTCGCGCGTGAGATAGACCCAGTCCGGTACTTGCTTGTCCGTCAGGCTGGCGGTGGTGGCGAAGAGGGCGGGCTTCTTCCAGAAATCGGTGGAGATGAACCGTTGATCGAGCGCCGGAGTGAGGGTGGATACCGCGCTGGCCCTGATCGGTCCAATGCTGGTGGCGCCTATTTTCGCGAAGGACACACCTGCCGCGCTTTGTTTGATTAGATTGCGGAAATCCACGGAACTCGCGAGAGCGGGGTCTTTCAGGGTTTTGGAGGGGACCATGGATGTGGCCTTGCTGACCGGGTAGATGCTCTGGACCGCATCGACCGCTTTAGCAGGTGTGTCGGCGCTAAACTCGGCGTAGATGTCGGAGACAATGGTTGCCGTCGCTGCCTTGGCGATGCTTTCTGCCTGTCTAACAGAAACGTCGTTGTTGCCCGAGTTGCGATGGGTGGAACTGAGCAGAAGCAGCCCGAGGATGATGATGGTGAGCAGGACCATCAGGGAGACGGCCACGACGATGGCGAACCCGCGTCGCCGGGTTGCGAAGAAGGCTTGGTTGATGAAATGCTCGGGGTGGATTTTCACTGAATCAGGAAGGTGCGTTGGTAGCAGCGGATGGATTGCAGCGCGTCCTTGGGCAGGCCGGCGATGCCGGATTTCGCGAGTTCGTCACGCTTGAGACTCCATGTTTTGAGGGTTTGCTTGCCGGTTGCCGCGTCCGTGAAATTCGCCGTAAGGCTCTCCAGGTGGTCGGGTTTGATGGCACGGCGTCCCCAGTCGTCGAGGGTGACCAGTGTGATGACCAGGCCACGGAGGTTCTGCGATGTGGCGGGCGCTGTGATTTCCTGAGTGACACCG
>Ga0209190_1001053_pt1 | contig 19545 bp, 18 predicted proteins | sample M_140205_XF_Meta_FD_187315 | JGI IMG/M metagenome (GOLD analysis project Ga0209190, IMG submission 187315) | Freshwater microbial communities from Lake Montjoie, Canada to study carbon cycling - M_140205_XF_MetaG (SPAdes) (version 2) | ecosystem: Environmental > Aquatic > Freshwater > Lake... | reverse complement strand
AAAACAAAAAAAAACAAAAAAATAAAATATTTTTTGGTTAACTTTTTTTTATGAAATCATAAAATTCTAAAAATTCAAAATCCAAAAAATTGAATAGACTCTATTCGAATGTTTGAATGTTAGAATGTCCTACGCTACGTCGAAGTATCTAATTTACAACTGTTTCATGACCCAAACTGAGTATGGAAAGATTGGTGGTAGTTTGCTTCTAGATTCCGCAAATAGTGTTGAGGAAGCTACAATGAAAATTACTATGTACAAAGAACGTAGTAACCTGTACAAGAAAGAATGTTACAGTGATGAAGCTACGTCAAATCGTTATACCTATGTAGAAAACAGAGCAGAGTGGTGGTCCAACTAAGGAGTAGCTTTCCCTTTACGTACGATTGTTTTTTTGGGCTTTTCATGACTTTCATGCCTTTCATGCCTTTCTTGCATTTCTTGCCGTTCTTGTGTTTCTTGCCTTTCTTGCCTTTCTTGCCTTTCTTGCGTTTGGTGTCTGTCGCATTGTACGCGCTTTTCGGGCGGATCCTGCGCCTCCAGCTGCTCCTCCTCCAGATGCGCCTCCACCTGCTACTTCTGCTGCACGGTTTGCGTCGTTTGCCAAACGTTTTGTCATAAAGTCAACACACGAAGGGTGTAAAGGATAATGTCTAAAAAATAAACCGGTTAAATAATTGTTAGCATTCGTATAATTAATTATATAGTCAGGACCATATGGTCCATATGGTCCAACAAAATGAATATATTTGTCTTTTCCCTTTCCTTGCTGAATTTTTAAATGTAATGGAAAATATCCCTCTTCTCCATCAAGACAACCTTGTAAATTTAATTCAAGTGAAATCTTCCACGGGTGAATTTTTCCATCAACCCATTTATCAATCAGATGTAAATATACACCATTAACACCTGGTTGTTGTAAAATAAAATTATAAGCAGATAAACCAAGGTTATCTTTGTCTATTGCCTTAACAAGTTCTGCTAAACTATCAATTAAGTCAAATACGCTTGTTTTAAAATCACAAACATACGTGTGGTAATTAGCCCATCTGGCTTTTGATATTGACACATGATCGTTAGGAACTCCGTACCTCATTAATGCTTCATACGATAAGACTATATAAATCTTAAAAGATGTAGCAGCCATTTCTACAATATCATTTTGTTTTTTAATACGTCAATTATGCACTAAAGCAATAATGGAATTCCACGAACACCCGCATCATACACAATCTGTTGCATGAAATACTGTCCATTCCAGTAGTTCAGGAATCCAGCAAGATACGCGCAAACTAAGAATAGAAAGGACGGCTCTTCGAACGTTGCGACAAACAAAACTGTAAGAATCGCGTGGCTAATACATCCAGGGCTACGAATCCACACATTTAAAAATGTATTGATACGTTTTTCAATCTCTTTTTGTAACCACGCATTTCTTACAAGAAAGAGTGCGGCGTAATCTATCATGCCGGGAAGACCCGTAGTAAAAAATAAACTATAGCCAAGTAATGTTCCCGCCGGTAATAATCCACCAATAGGTAACGCAATACCAATCATAAGTCCATGATGTAACCAATCATCCTTACGGAGTTGATTCCAATACATCACAATATGATAGGCGTGAAGTGCAAAACATAATTCTAAGCTCAGATAATTCACTGGGGATAGCGGTACGTGTGAAAAATCCGTGAGTGTTTTTGTAACATCGGGAAATGTTAAATAAACAATCGCAGCATTATGAAGACTGTGTATAAAATAATAGGTTCCTTTCCATCCCATTTTGGTCAAAGCAAAATCGGATAGACAAAATGTAAAAAAGAGTGGTATTATGTTCCACATTTCGTATCTACAAGATTACGAGAGATTCGTTACGCACCTGCGGTGCTTTGGTCGCACCTGCGGTGCTTTGGTCGCACCTGCGGTGCTTTGGTCGCACCTGCGGTGCTTTGGTCGCACCTGCGGTGCTTAGCGGCGCTTGGAATAGCGTCCGCGCGAGTTGCGCTTACGTGTACCCTTGTTCTTCTTGGTAAAACGTCCCTTGGCATTGCGTGTGTACTTCATGGTTTTTCTAAGAGTGTTTGAGAAAAAATTCCGGGAATATTGGATTTCATAAAACTTACACCGATTTAATCGTAATCCTTGCACACAGGATTTCTAGACCCGCATCATCTAGCCAGGTTATCGTAGTTTCGACTTTACCAGATAGCGTAATTTCCGCAGTGGATTCTTGGTGATGATAGCCGGCGAGAAGCGGGCAGGGATCGCCAGATTTCATAACTTCATCGCAAAGTTGACTAGATGACGAATACGGAAATCCATTGTATGAAACATCGTATTTCACCGTACCGCCCTGAATATCCTCATCCAAATCAAAGTCGAATACAGTCGTCAGATTATCCCCTTTCGTCGGTTTATCGTTCGAAACGCTCACGACGAAATTCTTTGCGAGCGCATCCGGGGATGAGCAAACTTCAGCACCCGTCAGAATCGGCTCTAAATCCATAATTTGAAGGAACGTAAAAGCATTCGCTACCGCAAACGTCGCGAGGAGCAAAGAACGAACCATTGTATGCGAATTGAGTATTGGAGAATTAGGTCTCAAATTTTGCCGAATTTTATGACCAATCCACGACGAGTACACCGGAATCCATATGAATTTTTGAATCCGGAAAATATCGTTGTAGCTCCGAAATAAGCGATTCTATAATTGAATGCGGTAGATTCGTAAGTGTAAAAAGAGTTTTGGGCGCTGAAAAATCAATATTTGTAAATCTATACTCCGATTTGTTGAGACGCGCGCATTCTAAAACCTCATTTGCTATTCTACGACTCCAGTGTTCCAAACATTTCTTTCGCTCCTTCTCGATGAATAAGCGACCGTAACTTTGTAATTGCGCCTTTGTTTTTGGGAACTCCATTCTGCTTGACGTTTCACATCATTCTAGAAAGGCGGTCAGAACGCGATTTAACGACGATTATTACGACGTGTTTTACGGGCTTTACGTTTCGTTAGATTTCTTCCGGTTTTACGTAATGTAACTCCGTGCTCTTGTCCGGCGTTATAAGCACTAATAGAACGTTGGTTTAATGTAACACGCGGTCCGTTATTCGCAGATACAGTTGTGGCTCTACGAGCAGAACCAGAACCAGAAGCAGAACCAGAAGCAGAAGCAGAACCAGAAGCAGAAGCAGAAGCAGAAGCAGAAGCAGCCTCTTCCGCTGCCGCTAAAAGAGGTGCGCTCGCAGCAGCGCGTTCTGCTACAATCGGTAGAACTTGCGCTGCTGTAACAGGCGCACCGTTATTTCGTCGTTCGACCTCTCGGATAGCAGCTTGTATAATTTGACCTCCTACAGCTGCTACACGTGGACTCGTTTCAACTCTTCGCCTACATGTTGCACGATCGATTCCGCAAAATCGAGTCACACGTTCAATAGCTGTATCAACTACAGCATAACCTGCCAATAACATTATAGTTATCATAAGTCCTTCTCCCATTGCTGCCATTGTCCTACCAAATACATACAAAAAATGATTCCTCCGTTTAACACAATCAACCAAGTACAATGATTGTATCCGTAAAACGTTATGATTCCGCATACACTCTCTACGATAACGCTGGTCAGAGTAAAGAGTATTCAGACGCCGTACCCCATACCTGGTTACACGGCGATACAGTAAATCCAGATTCGGGTGTAATTATAAAACGCGCAGCGACTCATAAAAATCTTGTAGGAATCGTAGATTATGTGAATCGCACCGGGATGGGATTTACGCCGCGCAATATTCCACTCTATCTCTGGTATCCGCTGGATACACGTTATCCACCAATGCTTGTGAGTTCAAAAGATAAACCTACAACGAATCAGATTGTGACCGTAATGTGCGAGCATTGGGACGATAAACGACCGCGTGCTGGCATAACAGCACGAATCGGAGATGTAGGAAACATAGAGGTCGAACTACACGCATTACGTATAAGAACCACACCCATTCTCAAACCTCCTACAATTCTATCTGCGTATCCGATTCCCGATTATGCGACATATGAAACGATTGTTTGGGATAGAGTATTTCATATTGATCCACTGGGATGTGAAGATGTGGATGATATAATTGCGTGGCGCGCAGTCGATGCCGGTTATGAATTTGCGATTGGTATTGCGGATGTAGCGGCATGGGTTACCCCGGGAAGTGCGATTGATATCTACGCTGCGACAATCGGGCAAACAATATATACAAATGGTGCTGTAACTATGCCTATGCTCCCTACATCTCTCTCCTCGAATGTAGCATCGTTACGCGCGGATGGGAATCTTCGCCCTGTTCTCGCATTGTGTTTTACAGTTACGGATGGTGTTATTGTATCGCAAACGTGGCGAAGACTTGTAACTACGATACACACGTGTTTTACATACGATTCCGTCTATGCAGATACGGAGGTTTGTGCGAAAGTCACGGCATTTGTGAAGGCGCTCTGCGGTCGCTGTTCTGGTGATTCACACGATTGGATTGCGGAATTGATGATTGCGTACAATAAAGAAGCAGGGTCATTGTTGCGACTATGGCGTTGCGGTATTCTTCGCGCACATTCAGGTATTACAAATACAGAATGGTCGGAACTCGCTGCGAAAACGGGTTGTAAGGAACTCGCCTGGTTTGGTTCTGCAGCTGGACGCTTTGTACGCGCAGATGGCGATGATGTAGCCCATAATGGACTCGGTGCTGCTGCGTACGCGACCGCATCCTCGCCTCTACGTCGTTACGCTGACCTCGTTAATCAACGCATACTTGTACACCGATTGTTCGGTATCGGCGATGCGAATCCAGCAATTCCATGTGAACCCTGGCAACTCAATGAACGCGCGCGTATTGTCAAACACTATGAACGCGATCTCTGGTTTCTTACAAATCTACGAACCGATACAATTACTGAAGTACACGGAATTGTCGTACGAATGAAAGCTGATTCGGTATGGGTCTATGTAGGGATTTGGAAACGTATGGTGAAAATACGAATTGAGACAACGACACTAATTGAAATCGGTACAGATGTTCTTGTACGTGCTTTCACAAACTTACGCGCTACGTCCTTTGAACATCGTATTGTGTGCTCAATTAATTTGTAAACAATCCACACGATTGCTGTAAATCCTCAATCGCATTTTCCGATATTTCCGCAGCGGAAATCGGCTGATAGGGAAAAATAATTGTTGAGAAAAACATATATTCGTAGGCAGCGAGCATAAGGACCATGCCAATATTTTCCACTAACATCGTTTTCCATTGAATCTTTATTTTTTTGTATAGAACGCAGGCGGAAATGAGTACAAACACAGTTCCAAAACACCCTACATAAATCCACGCTCGTACAAATAAATTACTATTAAAGACTTTACGATGCTCAAATGCGATTTGCCCTTGTTGTATAGTTTGAGTTGAATTTATGAATAAGGAAAGAATATCGGTTGCGACTAAGGCTTCGCTTGGTGTAAAATTTGTACATGAATCCACAGCCGAATTAATAAACCCACCGACCGTTTTTTCAATCCCACTATCTTCCAGTGTGCTTACATAAATAAAGAAAAATAGGGATTCAAATACCGATATTAAAACAATATGAAATAAGAATCGCATAACTGTATTAAGGGAGTACAGGAATATTTCGTTATTGACTTCAAGATTCTCTGTGGATACAGGGCTATCTTTTGCGTTTTCAAATCGCGATAGATTTTCATCGCTGTACGCAAAACTTTCGCTCAGCGCCATAGGTCTCTTGAGCCTATTTGCTAAACTGACTTTTGCATTGATACTGCCACGTAGTTCTTCAACATCTTTCATTTCAACAAAGACGGCATCCATCTTACAATGTCGTCTTGAATATATTGGGGAATGCTGACCAAAAATTGATAAATTGAATCTTTGTATAAAGTCTGTAGATACAATGCGATTCTTGAGTAATGATATTCCTAGTGAGCAACTTCAACATCTTAATGATACTGTGAAGGTATTATCGGACCACCCTTGGTTAGCCGAAGATGTGACGTTGTATATCCGTGATGATAAAGTTGTATTCTGTTCAAAAAAAGGTTTTCGGTTTCGTCGTATTGAAGAATCAGTTGTACAAACTGTTTCTACGGAACTCTACACTCCAAACAATTGTCTATGTTCTGTATTTAGCCTATCGGATGCTACACCGGATATTGTACAAAAACTTATGAATTCGTTGTCTGAGAAGCACGGAGTCAAACTTGTGAATACAATTGATTCCGTTCTTGTATCGTATGAGGGAGATACGTTGATGTTGCTGAATCTTCCAAGTGGAATTCTGCGTCATATGATGGCACCTTCGGGTGGTCTAATGCGCACGTATTTTGGGGGCGTGGTTTCGGACCTTCGTAAAATTCCTATGCTTCTCAATTACGGTAATCTACCAGATACAGATAACCATTATGCGGGTTGTTTAACAACGGAATACAAAGCGGGTGGATTAGACTCTGTGACTGCGTTTCATTATAATCTTGTTCGCGAAGTTGTTGCGAATCCTGGACTCGGTATAAGCTTGAGTCGTATAGCGACGTGGGATGCATAAACTTATTCTTGTTTCCTTACATTCAAATCTTTGGATTTCAATGTAAGAATTAAAACGTGAATATGCCATTTCGCAGAATTGAACTGCGGACCTTCTCTTTACAAGAGAGACGCTCTACCACTGAGCCAAAACGGCAGTCAATCTAGTTCAAGTATTTTTTTGGTGAATTTAAACGCACTATGCGCCTTCGCCTGGACCTGCAATTTGATATTCGGGTCCTAGTTTTTGTAGAAGTGCTTTATAATCACGTATGACAATGCGATAGAGTTCTTTAAGGCGATTCACCGTTGCTCGTCGTGTGCCTGCTACCACTGCTCTTGTTGCTCCTGTTGCTCCTGTTGCTCCTGTTGCTCCTGTTGCTCCTGTTGCTCCTGTCACTCTGTTATTTCCACGCGTTCTTGTATTTGTACGAACTGTTGTATTGGCACGTATTCCTCGTCGCGCGGCTTCTAATTGGTTTTGTAATTCAAGAATTTGCGCTTGGCTTGCTTGTCTGTTTATTTCCATTTGCGCAATCGTATTTCGTGCGCGTTGTATAATTTCACGCGTACGGGCGTTTGTTGGTGGCGGGCTTGCTGCTCCAGTAGCAGGAGCAGCAGTAGCAGCAGTAGCAGCGCTTCCAGTAATACCTGTAGCAGAACTCGTAGCTGCTATTTGTGCTTGAAGAGCCGCGAGTTGTTCCTGTTTTTGGGATAATTCAGTCGTTAGACGTTCTATTTGCCGTCTTGCATTCGGATCTCTTGAATTACTTTGTAAAGCGGCAATTTGTGTGTTTAAACCTTGTGCTCTTGCCGAAAGAACGCCATACCTACTTGTCAGATCTTGGAATAGACCTTGATTATATGTTAAACGTCCTTGTAAAATGCGTTGTGCTTCTAATGCGGCATTGCGTTCTGCGAGTGCGGCATTTCTTTGGGAACGTAATGCTCTAGGCGAATTATTTGAACCGTTTTGTTCTACGGGTTCTGCATTTCGTAATGGGTTTGTTATAATTGTACCTCGTGCTACCGAAGGGGCGGTATGAGCTCCAGCGGCACGTGAAGCCACCCCAAGTTGTTGTAAGGGATTTGCTATAACTGTGCCTTGTGATGCCGCTGTAATGGGTGGTACGCCCAGGGGACGTGAAGTCATCCCAAGTTGTTGTAAGGGATTTGTTTTGACTGTATCTTGTGCTGCAGAAGGCGCAGCCGTTCCTTTAATGGCAGTCGCAGCAGCCGTTCCTGTAGCAACCCCTAGTTGCTGTAAGGGGTTTGTTTTGACTGTATCTTGTGCTGCCGAAGGGGCACGAGGTGCAGCGTCTGAGCTACCTGAAGCCATCCCAAGTTGTTGTAAGGGATTTGCTGTAACTGTGCCTTGTGCTGCCGAAGGGGTAGAAACAGCGCCAGCCGTTCCTGTAGCAAGCCCATGTTGGTGAAATGGGTTTGCTATGACAGCGCCTGCGGCTCCCGCCATGGCACGTCGTTGTTGACAAATTCTTCTTCCAGCCTCACATTCTGCGTGCATCCGTGCTCGAGCAGCCGGGTCTGAAGACCCTCCGCCATGAGCTGGTCCTCCTTCCACACATATTGGACAAGGATCAATTCTTTGAGGTGCTGCGACTGCTAATCCCGCACGTCCATGTACGGGATTCTCAATTACTCGCTCAGCTGTAGTGCTTGCTTTTGAAGATGAAGCACCCGCGACTCTTTCTGCGATTCCTGCGATTCCTGGTCCTTGTAACGGATTCTCTTTTACTCGCTCAGCTGTAGTGCTTGCTTTTGAAGATGAAGCACCCGCGACTCTTTCTGCGATTCCTGCGATTCCTGCGATTCCTGGTCCTTGTAACGGATTTCTGATGACTCTGCCTTCTGGTTGAGAAGATGAAGGAGCACGTGCGATGGTTGATTCTGCTACCGTGTTCGTGTAAGGAATAAAACTTGTATTTTCATAAAGTGGTCCTACATTTTGGGATTGTGTTCGTGGATCTCTTTGATTTCTCCATTTATTACGATATACGCTCATAGGTTTGAAACCTGTTGGCATTTGTGCTTGTTGTGGTGTTCTTGTTGCTGTTGTTGCTATTGGCGATGCTCGTCTATTGTTTTGTCTTCGTGTAAATTGTGGCAATATACGACCTAGCAAAGAAGGTTCACCAACACCAGAATAACCGGCTGCTGTCACATTTACAGCAGGCGCAGGCGCAGTCGCAGGCGCAGTCGCAGTCGCAGGCGCAGTCGCACCACTATTTTTCTTTCGTGTCCCCCAAGAAAAAGGATTGAACCATGACGCTCCTCCGTCTGCTCCTGCGCCTGCGACTGCGCCTGTTCCTGCTGTTACTGCTGTTACTGCTGTTACTGCTTTTCCTGCTTTTCCTGCTGTTCCTGCGCCTGCGACTTCTCCTGCGCTATGACTAGGTGTTGCAGCTGTTACTTCAGGCGTAGCAAGAGCTCTTTGGGCTGCGTTATGTCTCGCGATTTGTTCGGCTAATATACGCGCAGCCTCTGTTTGACGTTGTTCCAATGCTGCGATTGCCGAATCTGCTGCTGCTATTGCTCCTGTAACTGTAGTTTCATTACTGGTCGTACCCTTACGATATCCTTTACTAATTTCCCATTCGCGTATAAGTTCGCCATTGTTTTCCAACAGTTGATTCGCCCTAGCAACAACTCTATCAAACTTATTAAAATTAGCATATCCGCGTTTATTTGCGTTTGTTGGCGTGCGTAATTCTTGTAAGTTTTTAAGTAAATATTTCAAATGTTGAATGCGAAATTTGTCATTTATGAGTGAAACTTCAGCGTTTATCTGACTTTTTGTTTTTATTTTTGTTTGTTTACGGGCATTAGCTATAAGTTGATTTCTAAAAGTTATAGGCGAACCCACTATTATTTTTGTGCGTGTTTTCAACCGCAATATATATTGATTCAAAATATCCTTTATTAATTCGTAATCCCATTCTTCAATGGGAACTACATTATTTCCCCGTTCCGCCATTTACTTTAGCGAAGTAAATTAATCCATAAATAAGATATTTGCTAAACTCTTCTCAAAGCGTATCCAATTTGTACCGACTAGAAATACCGAAACTGTAAATTCATTTGCTGTATCCGCAGGTTGCGCTATCGTTAAATTCAATCGCATATCTGTGCGGCTCGCGTTAATAGACCCTGTTGGGTCAAATATAGCAGGATTCTCGGCGAAATTATATCCATATATGTAATTTCCCGCCGCACGAATACCACCGGGAAGATGTACGTTACTCTTGAATCGCCACCACGCTTCACCCTCATCCGCCCAGACCGCCGTTCCTATCATCAATTGCGCACGTAGTAATAACGGTTTGACAGGATTCCACGTAGAGTCGGGATTCAAGGTGCCAGAATAATTTGTATAATCGCTATAATTCTCTACAGCCGATTTCAATCGTACAAAAAAAAGTAATTGTCGAATTGGACCGTTTGCGTGTGTCAGCGGTAACGCAATACGAATTGAATCACCTGTAGGCTTATTTACGACATATTTCAAGGGTTCAGCGTACGTTTCTTCAACAACTGGATTCATAAGTATTTCATGCGGTCGTTCAGGGTCTAAGTACGCAGCTCTCAAATCGCCATCAATATGGCTCAACCCACATACAATATCTGCCGTTTCAAACGATGGAACGGATGAATTCACTTGTACTTGTACAATCTTTTTGAATGGAAACGAACAATCACGAACAGGAAGTATAGTATTGATAGGTGATTCTTTACAATCCTTTGAATTCGTTACTTTTCGCACAACTTCAGGAAAGCTACGAAACGTTATATTAAAACGAACTGGACCCTTGCACGAAAGAAGTGGAAACGCAGCATTTGTAAATTTAGAAAACCAGAAAGGTAAATAACAATATACGTATCCATCTTCGGATGCTTTGAATTGTTGAAACGTCAATTGTGCACGATTATTAAACAATCCGTCATCAAACCCCGTTCCCCGTGATACCGATTGCTGCGTTTTGCTCCATACATCCATCCAATCACCACTAAATGTTTCAATCACAACGCCATCCACTTCCATTTCTGCGCGCTCAATTGCGGCTGTACCAAGACTATTCGCCCATATCCAAAAATTCGCAGGGTCATTCGGTATCCAATCCGCAATATCGGGACCAATGTGTTGTTGCGCGCTCTGAGGTAACCAACTCATCGGTTTGAGCCGTATGGCTATCCAATTTAAAAAATCGCCTTCCCATGGATTCGGTACTGTGAATACGACGCGTTGCGCCCAATTCGGGCTACCTGCGAATGCCCATGTCGCCGTTTCTTTCGTATAATTATGATACGGTTTTGGCGTTTTATAAAACTGGGTTTGTTCGCAATCTGCGGGATATGCGTACGCGTCAAAATCTGTACGATCCACTAGACTGACTATTTTCTTAAGTTCTGCCATTCTTCTTGATTAAAGCGTAATATCTTTAAGGGCTATTCAAAGGGGGGATATCTCCCCCCCTTTTGAAGCCCCCTGCGAGGAAATCCATGAATATAGATTAGTATCATTAACATTGTATAAACATAAATTACATTACTGTTTATGATACTAATTAATCATAAAGTATTAATTGGAGCTATCCAGCCCTAGGCTATTCAACAATTCTGTTCTTGTTCCAAATAATCTTAAATCCTTTCATAGGGAATCTTGATTCATCTTTAATCTGTTTTTTCCTTTTTGGAAGATTTTCACTTGTTTTCATACTTTTCATTCCGTAATAATAACTGTAGGCATCTGCCCATTCGAGTTCATTCATAGTTGGAGGAAACAGAGTACGTGGAACATAGGTGTGGTCTAACATAAAATATACATACTTCGTTCCGAGGAGCACAGGATACGGAACTTGGTTTGCACCAACATACGAGTAATACGCTTCAACCTCATCGTCCATCGTAAATTGGTATATTGCTAGACCAATGAACATGTATGTATTCCCCTTGACGTGAAGAAGAACACTATTGCCCTCGTCCCCTTCCTCAAACCATTTGTACAATGTCTCTTTACGTTTTTCTTCTTCTTTAGGTACTTGACCGGGATATATATCTTCTACAGTAACTTTCTTCACAAGTTCTCGGTAATCCACATCGCCCCAATCTTCGCCCACAATAACCGCATTGTAAATTTCTACCGATTTTCCATTTATTTCAACGCGAAATTGGTTGGTTCCATTATCAAGAATCAAATAGGATTTCTTGAATTTACGTTTCGTATTGAGTTTTCGTGTTTGTTGTACTTTCATCCATTTGTAAATTCCCCGTGAATCTGCCTTGGATACATAGTTTCCATCGTTTCCTGCTTTAGTCATATCCTTACATTCTTGTGCGTGGTATGCCGGTGATTTTCGAGTTTGATACTTTGTGGACATAACTTCCTCGCACGGCATTCTACTCTCGCCTACGTTTTCTTCATAATTTTCAATACGAAAAAATATTATGTTTTCGTATTGATTTTAATAATTCACATCCTCAATTGGTCCATTGTGATGTGCAACTTACACAAATATATTGAAATTTGAGGTTCGTCGGGTCAGTTTTGATATATATAACATCACGATGTGCACTATCGGCTTGTGAAGGACATTCGGCTTTTGGGCACGTCGGTGCGTTTGTACCGCGAAGATGAGGAAGTGTTGGGTCATTCAGTGTATAGGAATTGACATTTATACCGGATGCTGCTCCGCCAGCAGAACTGCCAGACCGAAAATTCGTTTCCAACATCAAGGCTTCCTCCTTTGTTTTTGGTTCAAGAAGTTCTCTATATCCACACGCCTTACAGATATAGGAAACGGGTCCGCCTTCATCAGCATGTAAATATAGCATAAATCCACAGCGGCAAAAACGCATTCTATCTATTCTATTCAGTGAATGATTTAGATAGTATCAATTTTGTGTGTTTTAGGAGGAACACATCAGGCATTCTTTTTCTGTTTCTGTTTCTTTTTCTGTTTCTGGTTTTTCTGGTTTTTCTTCTGCTCCTTTTGCTTTCATCGCAGTCGGTTCAACCGTAAATTTCTGCGCACTCGCAACCGCCCGTGTTCGCAAATAATAAATACCCGTTTTGAGTCCCTTACGCCACGCGTAGAAATGCATGCTCGTGAGTTTTCGGTAATCAGGGTCACCTAGGAATAGGTTCAGTGATTGGCTCTGGCAAACGTACGGACCGCGGTCCGCTGCCATATCAATCAGCGTTTTCTGTTTGATTTCCCAGACCGTTTTGAAGATTCGCTGAATATCCTCAGGAATCATAGGCAAGTTCGCAACAGACCCGTTATTTCCAACAATTGCGTCTTTAATTTCCGGCGTCCACAATCCTTTGAGGACAAGCGCAGATACGAGATGTTTATTGATGACGATAAACTCACCTGCGAGCGTACGACGCGTGAAGAAATGGGTCGCGTAGGGTTCAATACATTCGCAGTTTCCGAGGATTTGACTTGTCGATGCAGTCGGCATTGGTGAAATGAGGAGCGAATTGCGAAGTCCGATACGTCGTACATCGTTTACAAGCGCGTCCCAATCAAGTCCCTCATCCTTTAACGGCTCTACATTCCATAGGTCATATTGTAGTTTTCCATTATATGCTGGACTTCCTACATATGTTTCGTATTTCCCTTCCGTCGCTGCGAGACTACAACTCTGCTCTACTGCCGCATAATACATATGCGCAAATATACGTTTATTGAGTACGGCGGCTTCATCGGATTCCCATGCTAGACCTAGTATCGCGAAGACATCGGCGAGCCCTTGAATTCCCAGACCAACCGGTCTATGGCGCATATTGGATAGTTTTGCCTCCGGAATCGGATAGTAATTTATATCAATTACCCGATTCAAGTTGCGAATTGCGATACTTGTAACGCGACGCAGTTCCTTAAAGTCAAACACGCCGTCTTTGATAAACGCAGGAAGGCTGAGTGAGGCTAGATTACAGACTGCGGTTTCTTTCGAATCACTGTATTCTATAATTTCCGAACAGAGATTACTGGATTTAATAACGCCTAGATTCTGCTGATTGGACTTGAGATTCGCCGCATCCTTATAGACTAGATACGGTGTGCCTGATTCAATTTGCGAATCCAGAATTTGGAACCAGAGTTTCTGGGCTTTCATTGTTGTGCGACCACGTCCCTCACGTTCATAGCGTTCATACAATTCTTTGAAGTCTTTACCGACAACATCGGATAGACCTGGTGCTTCACTCGGACAGAACAGTGTCCAATCACCGTTCGCATCTACACGTTCCATAAAGAGGTCCGGTACCCAGAGTGCATAGAATAGGTCGCGTGCGCGCTCTTCCTCCGCGCCAGTGTTTTTCTTCATATCTAGGAAATGTTCTACATCCGCGTGCCAGGGCTCTAGATACATTGCGAAGGAACCGTTGCGTTTACCGCCACCTTGGTCGACATAGCGTGCCGTATTATTAAACACCCGAAGCATCGGTACAATTCCGTTACTCACACCACCTGTACCCTTAATTAACGCACCCTGTGCGCGAATATTACTCACATGAAGCCCAATACCACCACCGTATTGACTAATCAAGGCGCAATCCGTAAGAGACTTATAGATTCCCGCAATAGAATCTTCCGTACCGAGCAGAAAGCAACTACTCAGTTGTGGGCGTTTCGTACCGGCATTGAATAGCGTCGGTGTCGCGTGCGTATAGTATTTCTGACTCATTAGGTCGTAGGTTTCAAAGGCTTTGGGTAGGTCGTGTAGCCAGAGCCCGAGTGCCACTCGCATCCAGAGATGCTGCGGTCTCTCAACGGGTTTCCGTGCGGTATCACGTAGCAAATAAGCACGTTCTAGCGTTTTGAATCCGAAGAAATCCAGGTTGAAATCGCGTTCATAGCAAATATGAGCTTCGATCTCTGCTGTATTCGCCCTGACGACACGACTGAATTCCGGATCGATGAGGGAAGCATTCGTACCGGTTTTATCCTTCACAGCCTCTAGTAGACCAACTAATTCCAACATTGTCTTCGGTGTATTTTTCTGATGATTACTAATTGCGATACGTGCGGCGAGTTGTGCGTAATCCGGATGGATAGTTGACCAACTGTACGCAAGGTTTGCCGTGATATTATCCAATTCCGTTGTCGTAATACCATCGACGATACGCGTGAGAACACCCTGTGCAACCTTAGTCACATTGACCGCGAGCCCTACCGATGCTTTCGCAATACGTTCCTGAACTTTATCGAATGCGACCGCCTCCATATCCCCATTGCGCTTCACGACATTCATATTCTGTTCGTTCGTATTCATTTTCCTATCGTTTCATGAAACGCAGTTTGCCCCTCAAATTTTTTGAATATCCTCTTTAAAGGGATGTTAGTACAATTAACGATTGGTTTTGCTATAGCCGGTATAGTTTTCATAGTCTTTGGATTCTTCAGTGATTACCTACGTAGTCTGAAGCCTTGGACCGAGGAATTCGCAAATATGAAAGGGACGAATGAGATAACGCCGGGTGGTACGGAAGACGTATCTGTGTTATCGCCAGGATACGCTATGAGTCCTACACACGAGAAACTCGTAGAATCTGCTGCGCTACCTGCAATGAGCACAGGTGTTGCTGAGGCGAATTGGGGCAAACTGAATTCTGAAATGTGTTATCGTGCTGATATTGGCGAATCGTTGAAAAAGACAGGCAATTACCTACAACGTACGAATAACTACAAACGGGAACACCCCGATTCGTGTTCAGCTCCCTCACATGAATTTATAGGAACATTCTATACACCTGTGGATGGTGTTGGTCGCAAACCTGCTTCGGGTACAAACTACCCGCCTTCAACACAGGGTTGTACTAGGGATGGATAGCTCCAATGTATACTATATGAAAATTACTGGGCGAGGTTGTAAACTTTTTCAATGTTTTGGATTTTTAAAATTTGTCAGTATTATAACACTGACAAATTTATAAGTTACTTTCATAGTATTGTAACCCGCATTGATGAACTAAATCCATTCAGTAAAGCCGAAATGGTGACGTTTCCTTTCGCAATACCCTTTATTTGCCCTGAATTACTTACAGTTGCTATGGCATTATTACTAGATGACCATGTAACTATTTGATGTGTTGCGTTCTCCGGTACTACTTGCGCACTGACTGATTGTATTGTTCCTTTCATAATGGATGTGGAAGACTGATGTAGACGAATTGCGGTCACAGGAACGACGACAGTTATAGTACTAGTGGCTACTGTTCCCTCTGCTCCCTCTGCTCCCTCAGCTTTTGCCGTTATAGTCGTTGTACCACTTGAAATTCCCACGACTTCCCCTGTAGAGTGAATAGTTGCTACAGCCGCATTCGAACTCGACCAAATTACTGCTGTTTGTTCTGATGTTTTCGGTAAAACATTGGCTTTCATCGTAATACTTGCTCCAATATTCAATGTACATTGTCTAGGGCTTACTGTTACATACTTTGAACGTAACACATTTGACGTGTTCGGTAGGGGAGCTGGTACAGCCGTACCTGTCGCTGGTTCTGTCGCTGGTACAACAGTACCTGTCGCTGGTTCTGTCGCTGGTTCTAACACACGAGGCGCATTTGGCGCACGTGCAGGAGCGGCGCTCACATTTACAACTACCGATGATGATTTACCACCGCTCGTTGTTGTGACACTTATCGTAACTCTACCAATTTTAATACCCGTCACTAATCCTGATGCGCTAATAGTCGCTATGGATGCATTACTGCTTGCGAAGCGTACCGTTTTAATTGTAGCATTGGTCGGTAAAACAGTATAGGTGATTTGTAAAGTCGAACCAACATTCACTGATACGGGAGTCGTATTTGTAATAGCAATACTTGATACTGCAACTGCTGAAACAGTCGCTGTTGCTGTTGCTTTTTTATTGCCATTTTGCGTTGTTACTGTAATTGTAGCAGACCCTAATGCGATTCCTGTGACTAAACCCGTCGTCGCATTTACACCTGCTATAGAAGCGTTACTGGACGCATAACTGACTGTTTTATTTGTAGCATCAACAGGTGCCACAGTCGGTATTAATTGAAACGTTGTTCCAATCTTTAACGGAATCGTTGTAGCATTTAACGAAACACTCGTTACCGGAATTGTAACAGTTACAGGGACTGTTACGGATATAGGGCTTCCTGTCGCAGCGCCTAATGCTGTCACAATAATAGATGTTGAACCGGTTCCTGTTACACCCGTCCAAGTAGGTGTGACTAAACCCGATGAACTTACTGTGGCAATAGCAGTATTTTGACTTGTAAATGTGATTGCGCGGTTTGTAGAATTCGTCGGCGTAAGTGTTGTTGTAATTTGAAACGTTGTTCCTTTATCAATCGATATGGATGTTGAATTCAATGTCAAACCTGTTACATTGACTGTAGTACCGTTGATGCTCGCTAATAAGCGTGTACCGATAATACTGCCGAATCCCGTACAGTTGTCGTAACCAGTTTTTGCTGTATAAGCCCCAATACTCCCTGTTAAGACATCATTGTAATTTGAGGATGCTACACTATAGAATAAGGGAGTTACAAATCTATTAATATTTCCTAACGCAATAAACGCAGCCATCGCGGGTGAAACTATACTCGTTCCACCATATATTTGTACTTGACCACCAACTGTATAGTATGAACCTGTATTCGGATCTGCGTCTAACGCGATATCCGGCGTTGCGCGCCCAGACGCAGTTATAGCCGACTGATACGAAGGTTTTGCAAACTGCCGACTTATACCACCACCTCCCGATGACCAAGTGACTTCCCTCGTTTGTGAATCGTACGTGCGGTTGGGACATACAAGGTTGGTTCCACCGCACGCAACAACATACGGTGACGACGATGGAAAATCAACGGTTGTTGTGCTTGTGCCATCTGACGACCCAAAGTCACCTGTTGCTGCAGTTATATTAATACCTAAATTCGTAAGTCCTAGCAGTTGCGCATTGATTGAATTCATTAACGACGATGGATAACTGGATTCAGGAGCACCCCACGAACACGAAAGTACTGATGGTGTTACGCTTATATTCTTGACGCGAACCGGGATTGTAACAGCATTCAATAATGTAGTAAATGAACTCAGCGCATTTTGCACTATATACAAAATAATGATTAACTCAGAACTCGGATACATGCCACCAATTGTTTCAATATCGAGTGTATTTTCAATTGTTGCGCCGTCAGTTGGATTTGGAGAATTTGTAGCCCCTCCTATTGTAACAATAACGACCGTCGGGAAATTGGCGGATGAAATTCCTAAAGCAGCCCAGTGCGCTTGAACATCACCGTTTGTAAGTACTCCCGACGCATCAACAGTTCCTATTAATCCCCCACCAAATGATAATACACCTATGACTTTTTGACCTGCGGGTACCGACGGGAAGTTATAAATTACAGCAAGTTCTGTCGATTTAAAATAGCGCGGGTCATTGGGTATCGTTACATTTGGACGTAGAGTCGCTAACGGTATTGTATCCGTACATTTTTTATAATTTGTGCGAAGCATATAGGTATCTATCGTGGCTAATTATATTTATCGCGCGTGTTATTTCGTCAGCAATTATACAAAAATTTGCGTGATTTTTTTGATGGTATAGACATAAGTATTATGTCTGTAGCACCAACATTTTTTTTAATTCAGTACAATATTCATGGAGGTTGTACAGCCTATACAACAGGGTGTAATATTTTTTCAATACCAAATTTTGATACCGTACATATTGTCCGGTATTATCCATCGCCTCCTGAAATTCTAACATCACATATTACGATATTTCAACGTCTGTGGCGTTTGTATTTGAAACGTCGGAAGTGGTTTTATCATCCTCGGCAGTTACAGTATCGTCAATTGTACGGTCGGTTTCCGTTACTTCCTCCGCATTTGCTTTAAGTGTTTGCTGAAGCATTTGCTAAAGTTTCTTCGTCATCTGTATTAGACCGACGAACATTTCAAATCGACACTTTTATTAAAGGATAATGGGAAAACATCACACCGAAGATTACAAACTCTCCGCTGTGAAGTATGCGTCAAGGACAGGCAATCAGGTTGAAACCTGTGTAATTTTTTATTGTAAGCGTTCCTACATTACAAGATTGATTTTATCAGGTCTATGAATAAGTTGAACCTTTTTATTTTTTTCAAGTAGCAGAATATATTCTCTGGCGTGTCAATCGCAAAAAAATAAAATACTGAAGATTCACGATTGCTTGAAAGATCGTTGTATGATACAATTCCAGAGGATTATATCATAGAATGTCCAAAGTATTGGATTATATGGATAGTTTACGCACCGCCGGCGCCGGTATATACTTCTCCGTATCCGTTTAATGCATTGGACAAATCGGATGTAATTCCAGTCGCTCCCACTAAAACATAGTTAACGCCACCTCCCGTTTGGTTAAAGTTGTAGCTGTTTCCTCCCTCTACGCGTACGAGTCTATATGTGAACTTAATGCTACCGCCTTTCAATCCAACGTAAACGGTTTTTCCTAAATCGAGAAGAGATATGTGGTTATCCGTTGAGTTTGCATTACTTTCGAGATTATAAATAGCTTCACCTAAGAGAGTATCGTTTTCAAAAAGGATGAGGTTGCCGACATATTCGGGGTTTCCATTCGCAAACCTTGTCTGAAAGTCAGAAAATGTGTGTATGTAAGCACCATCCTCGGAATATAATGTGCGTTTAGAAAGTTGAGAAAATGACCGAGATACGGAAGACATTTGTATATTAAGGCATAAGTTTTTAATTTGGAACGTGGAGTTGAGGATGGTGTAATTTGTCCGGGAAAAAAACGCGCATGTAGGGGATAAGCTTCGTTCGATTTTTCATCTTTAGACTTTCTTATAAACGCTGATATGAAGATGGTGAGAACGGGTCGTTATGAACATTTTGCCTGAAAGAAAATAGAAAAAGTGCCGGTTTGAAATGTTCATCGGTCGAAGGGGGGAGGGGAGTTA
>Ga0209190_1001052_pt1 | contig 19546 bp, 17 predicted proteins | sample M_140205_XF_Meta_FD_187315 | JGI IMG/M metagenome (GOLD analysis project Ga0209190, IMG submission 187315) | Freshwater microbial communities from Lake Montjoie, Canada to study carbon cycling - M_140205_XF_MetaG (SPAdes) (version 2) | ecosystem: Environmental > Aquatic > Freshwater > Lake... | reverse complement strand
TGCCTCGTATTGATATTAGACCTGATGGAAGAAGATAATGGCTAACGCACAAAACAACCAAAACATATTAACAGCAGTATCGCCTAACTTACCGATTGCGCCTGTTGAGTATAGTCAAACTTATCAAGACCAGTTAAACAATGCGCAACGGTTATACTATGTACAAAATGACAATAATAATCAACTATATGCAACTTCGTTATATAGCCAACTTACTATCAGCTGGCTTGGTGGAATCTAATGGCTAATTTTCAAAACTTAATAGGGTATAAACTAGCAAGTTCTGCTGTAACAGCTTCCTATGTTACTATATATACAGTGCCTTCAGCTTCAACTATTCCTGCTGTACCTGCAACAAGAACCTTTGTAAAAGATATTAATGTGTGTAATACCACTGCTGGAGCTTTAGGGGTGTATGTTCATATAGTACCTAGTGGTGGGACCGCAGATACATCAAACGCCATATATTATAATACCTCTGTAGCTGCTAATAATATCATCCATTGGAATGGGGTTCAAATTATGAATGCAGGTGATACCATTCAAGTTAAAGGATCATCAACGGGATTAGCCATTATTATTAGTGGTGCACAAGGTACATAACATGGTAAAATATTTCAAAAACAAACTTATGATTTTAAGGACTTAATATGGAAACAATATTTGCTGCTCTAGCTGCCACTCTTCCTGAAGCTGCTACTGCTACCGCCTTTGAAACTGCCGCTGCCGAAGCTGCTGCCGAAGCTGCCGCCGCTACCGCCGCCGCTGAAGCTACCGCTGCTGGAGTAACTACTGCTGGCCTTAGCGCAATACCTGAGGTTGCTTCTGTTGTTCCTGAAGCTGTTGCAGCTGTTCCTGAAGCTACAGGTATTATGCAAGCGGGTAATGTTCCTGGTATTTTACAAGGTACTGCTAGTGCATCTCCTGAATCTATTGCAGCAAGTGAACAAGCTCTTGCTAAAGCTCCTTTTGGTGTTGATTTAAGCTCATTACAAAATTCGCAGGCTATTGATCCTACATTAGATGCAGCTGCTAGACAATCAGGATTAGGTGCGCCTGGAGTTGATTTAACTAGTGTTGCTAATTCAAAAGCTTTAGATCCTACCTTAAGTGGCGCAGCTACTTCAGAAGGTTTAGGTCAAGGTGTAAATTTAAAAGAAATGGGTATTGGTAATTATTTTGACCAAGGCTTTAAATCAGGTTCTGATTTGTTTTCTAACATAAGCGATACATTTAATAAAGGTGCTGATTGGGTTGAATCACATCCTAAATCAGCTTTAGGATTAGGTTTAGTAGGTGCTAAAGCTTATGATGCAATGAATAAACAAACATTACCAGGTCCTGAAAAATATACAGGTCCTTTATCTAAATATCATTTAGCTTCTAATTATAAAGCTGCTACAGCAACTCCTAATTACTATACTCCTAAATATGCAGCTCAAGGCGGCATTATGAGTTTAGCTATGGGTGGCCCAGCTACAACGCCACAGCCAGGTCAAATGTATCCTCAAAGCCAACAAGTTAATACTAGATTTGCAACTCCTACTCAAATGCCTACAAGTGCTGAAGTAGTTAATGCAGGTTATGAACCTTTAACAAATCCTTATTCAGGTGCTCAACCTTTAAAAATGGTTGAAGGTGGTTCAACTACTAACCCTTTATTAAGTTTTTATAAACAAGCTATAAATCCTAAATTTAAAGAAGCGCCAGCAGCAGATACTGGTGTATATGTAGATACTGATACTGATACAGCTTTACAAGATGCCTTAACAGCTACAAACACAAGAGCTAAAAAACTAGATTTTATTACTAAAGCTACACCTTTTAAACCTCAAAGCATAAATCCTCAAATGGCAAATGCTCAATCACAAGCTGTTCAAGCAACAAGTGGTGGTATAATGGGTTATAGTTTAGGTGGTTATGCTGCAGGTGGAAATCAACCTAGATTATTAAAAGGTCCAGGCGATGGTATGAGTGATAATATTCCTGCAACTATTGCTGATCGTCAACCAGCTCGTTTAGCTGATGGTGAATTTGTAGTTCCTGCTGATGTAGTTTCTCATTTAGGTAATGGTTCAACAGATGCAGGCGCTAAACATTTACATACAATGATGGATAAAGTAAGAACAGCTCGTACAGGTAAAAAAGCTCAAGGTAAACAAATAAATCCTAAAAAATATTTACCTGCATGAAACAGTTACAAGTAGTTGATATTGTCCATGTGTATCATGTATGGGATTCAGTAAAACATTTTTTTAAAGATTCTGATAGATCTGATCTAGATGAACATAATATTGAACAATACAAGCTCAATGTTATAAGCAAAACTAATAATTTATTAGTTGTTGTTGAAGATAATATTATTATAGGCGCTTTTATAATGTATTTTATTAATTCACCAATGCATAGAATACTTAATATATCTGCTTGTGGTGGTAAAGGTATTGTAGTAAAAGAAGTCACTGACCAAATAGAACAGTTTGCAAGAAGTCAAGGGGCTACAAAAATTAAAGCGCAAGCTAAAGATTCACAAGCAAGACTTTATAAAATGGTAATGGGTTTAGAAAAAACTACTAATGTGGTTGAAAAATTATTATAGGAATAGTGTATGAAAATGATGTCATTGTTTAATTTCTTTTTTAACCCTTTAACATGGGTTAAATTAACTACGTTTAATATCGACTTTGGTGATGATGGCGCTCCAGCACCTCAACAAGTATCAACGCAAACATCTAATATTCCTGATTGGATGCAGCCTTATGTAGAAAATCAACTAGGCGCTACACAACAACAATTATTTAATATGAATCCTGATGGGTCTTTGGGCTCACTTAAATCATATACTCCATATAGTACTAATATGAATGACTATGTAGCAGGATTCTCTCCGCTACAAAAAACAGCTCAAACACAAGCATCTGGTTTAACTATGCCTGGTCAATTTGCTCCAGGAACTAGTATGGCTACAGCAAGTGGTCTTGGTGCTTTAGGCACAGCAACTACTGCGGCTGGAGCTGGTAATGACTATATGAAAATGGCGCAAGATCCAGCTGCTATGAAAAACTTTATGAATCCTTACTTAAAGGATACATTAGATCCAGCGCTTGCTGAACTTCGTAGACAATATGGTATTACAGGAACACAACAACAATCAGCTGCAACGGGTGCAGGTGCTTTTGGTGGAAGTCGTGAAGCTATTATGGCTGCTGAAAATGCTCGTAATATGGGAACAGCTCAAAGTCAACTTATTGGTACTGCTTATGATAAAGCATTCCAACAAGCTCAACAGGCACAACAATATGGTGCGGGTTTAGGACTTCAAGGTCAACAAGCAGCACTTCAAGGTTATGGTCAAGCAGGTCAAGCTGGAGCTACATTAGGTCAATTAGGTCAAGAACAATTAGCTGCACAACAAGGCATCATTGGTACTCAAAATCAAATTGGTGCTCAACAAACAGCAGCAGAACAAGCTAAGATTAATCAATCTATTCAAGATTACGCTACAGCTCAACAGTATCCATTAATGGAATTAGGTTTCATGTCTAACATGACTCGTGGTTTACCATTAAATGCTCCTACTACTTCTATGTATCAAGCTCAACCTTCAGCAGGTACTCAATTATTGGGTGCAGCGGGTGCATTGGGATCATTAGGCGCAGCAGCTCCTAAAACAGCAGCTCAAGGTGGCATCATGTCATTTGATGTAGGTGGTTCTGTTGCAGCAAGTTTAGAAAGATTACCTACTGAAAAATTACAAGAATTAGCTAAACAAGCTAAAGGTATTGAATTATCTGAAATCAAACAAATTCTAGCTGACAGACAGTTAGGTGCTGTACCTGAATTAGCTTCAGGTGGTATTGTAGCTTTTAAAGTGGGCGATAAAGTTATGTCTGATGAACAACAACAAGCATCTGATGCATATGATAAATGGCAACAAGGCACTGATCCTGTACGTTCACCTGATTACGACTATACTAGATCAACCCTAAATGAATTTGGTATTTCTGATGTACCTAAAGCCGATGATTCTAAATTAACTTTAGGTAGATCTGGTCCTGTTTCTAATCCTACTAGAGATAGGTTAATGGAATTAGCTGGTGAAAGCAATGTTAATAACGGTTTAAATTGGCAAGATCAATTAAAAAAACCTGCAGCAGCACCAGCACCTGCTAATGATATGGCAGCTAGAGCAGCAGCATGGCAATTAGCAAATAAACCCGCTGCACCTCAAGCAGCTAATCAAGGTATCAAGGGGACTGCTCCTGAACAAACTTCTACTACTACTACTACTACAGATGGTCCATATGCTGAAGCTAAAAACGCCGCAGCAGGGCTTCAAGATTTAGATACAAAACTAGCTAAAGGATTAGCAGATATTACTCAAGATCCTATTAATGGACCTCATGCTTTGGCACGTTTTAAACAATTCCAAGATGAAATTGATGGGGCTAAAGAAAAAGATAGGCAAATGTTTTGGTTACATAGTGCAACAATGTTTGCTACAATGGCAACTCAACCAGGTGGAGTTATTAAAGCCGCTATGGGCGCACTAGCTCAAGAAATACCTTTATATGTTAAAGATAAAGAAGCCCAAGAAAAACATTTATCCGACCTTAAAAAAGCACAATATGATATTACACAGTCTGAAATTGCTAGACGTGTGGGTGATCTTAAATCTTCAATAGAGCTTAAACAACAAGCGCTTAAAACATCTGCTGAAATTTACAAAGATATTTATAAAAACCAAACTGAAGTAACTCATTGGAAAGCAGAAGAAGCTCTTGGTAAAGAACGTAATGATATTTCAAGAGCACAAGTTAATAAACCAGGTGACACCGAAAGAATTATTGAACGTTCAATGATTGATCCTAAGGGCTTTGGCGCAGCTGCAAGTGAATATCGTCTTGGCCCTAAAGAAGTTCAGGATGCATCTAAATTAAGAACAGATTACGATAAATGGATTGCTGCAGGAAATACAGGTACCATTGACGAATATGCTGCTACACATAAAGTTGGTACTGGTGGTAACGCATTTCCAGGATTTACAGACAAAACAAACTATAAGGGTTAACAATGGCTCTGTACAAAGTAGAGGGTCCAGACAAATTTCTTTATGAGTTTGAAGGACCTGATGATGCTCCAGTAGAACAACGTTTATCTTATGCAAGTCAATTGCATCAAAAACGTTTAGCTGCTATTAAAGAACATGACACCAAAACAGGATTTATATCGTCTGTTAAAGCTGGTGCTCGTGAAGCATTAGCAGGTACGGAAGAAGCTTTAGGCTTTGATCAAGCCGCGGAAGAACAACGTCAAAAAGCTGCAAAAACTCACGAAGGTACTACCCAAGAAGATATAGAACGTGCTAAGGCTAAAGGTGTATTACCTGCTGCTGGAGCATATCTAGAAAAGTATGTAGCTGAACCATTAGGTGGAATGGTAGGTAGGTTTGGTGCACCTATTGCTGCTGGTATGGCAGCTCCTTTAGTAGCTCCAGAAGCCGCATTAGGTTTATTAGGTGAAGCAGGTGTTACTGCAGCAGGTGTTGCATTAACTGATTTCTTACCTGAAATGGGTGAAAACGTTAAAGCACAGAAAGACGCAGGTAAAGACCCTAACTATGTTACAGCAGCTTTAGTTGGTGGTGTTCAAGCATCTATTGCAGCACTTGGTGTACCAGGTGCAGGTAAAATTAATAAATTAGTAGGGCCTAAATTAATTGAAGAAGCTAAACTGTTAGCTCCTGAAATTATAGAAGGTAAACTAACATTAGACGCAGCTAAAAAAGAACTTACAGGCAAATGGACACAGTATGCTCAGAATATGGGTGTCAATACCATATCTAATACAGGCTTAATGGTAGGTACTGAAGAACTACGCCGTGCACAAGCTGGACAAGATTTAATGTCTGGTCAAGAAATAGCTGAAACAGGAGGACAAGCATTACTACTATCTCCTATCTTTGGAGCTATGAATCTTAGAGGCCCTCGTGCCAAAGCTGAAACAATACTTGAAGCAGGCAAAGTAAAGTACGATAAGATACAGAACGAACTTGGTTCACTTCGTGAACTAGCTCAAACTCGTGAATTAACGCGTCAAGAAAACATAAAAATTGCCGAACTTCAACAACAAGCTCGTGACATTCAAGCTGAGATGGAAAAAGTTAAAGAGGCTAATCAGTCTAATGAAGCTGCTAATAAAGCTTATGAAGCACAACAAGCTGATTACAGAAGACCTTTAAAAGATCAACTAGAATTACCTCTAGGTGAAACTATCGAAGATAAAAAAGCCAAACAACTAGAAGGTAGTAAGCAAGGAGACTTGTTTACGGAACCTACTGAAACACCTCCACCACCGCAAGAACCATACACTATAACTAATAAATTATTAACTAGTTTAGGTATTGGTAGGTCTGCTTATCCACATGATGCATTAGTTGGGTTTGATGCTAATGATGCTACACAAAACAAAATTATCCGAAGTGTTCTAGATCAACACGCTTCAAGAAATGGTGTTTCTGCAACAACTCAAGCTAAAATAGAAAAATTTTTAAATGATACACTACCAAAAACAGGAGAACAAAATGTTACAGGACAATCTGAGCTTAACCTCGAAGGAAATCGAGATGGCGTTTCAAGTCCTAGTGTCAGAGGACCTAAACCCGCCAAAAGAATTAACCAAGCTGACGTTAGCGCAGTGGAGTTTAATAGGGATGATGCTGGACGATCTGATGCTGGAAAAGCAGCACAATCCGCTGCATTAAATAACCAACTTAAAGGTGAAGCCCCTCTTGGAGCCTATTATGATGTTGCTGATAAAGCACAAAAATTCCAACAGCAGATACCACAAGAAGGTTCCTTAAAAGCTAAGTCTTTAGAGTATGTTAAACCTGCAGACAATCTAACACCTACTTCGTTCACGGATAGACTTTCCGATCCAGATCCTATAATTAGAGATAGAGCACGAACAGAGTTTTTAAAAACAGTTCGAGAACAACGTAACATTGAACGTTCTAAACAAGAATCTGAACTGTTAAAAAATATGCCGCCAGAAAATGATCTGGTAAAACAAGTTAAATACTTGTCTAGAAATTTAGAGCAAATTGAAGATGCTCCTAGATCATTAATAGAAGATTTAAAAAACTCTATTAAAAAAGAAATTGATCCTGTACATGGTGAAATTAAACCATCTGAATTAGTAATGAAAGAAAGCATTCAAAACGCTAAAGAATTCATCGTTAGCCATAATACAAAAAACGATATTGATAATATTCTTAAACGTAAAGCTACACCACAAGAAGTTGAAGCATTTAAAAAATTACAAAATTCATTGTTTAGATACAACCCTAAAAGACTAGGTAAAAATAAAGAGTCTGAATTTGCTAAGGACCCACAAGCTTATAATGCAATGATTGATGCATTCATTGAAGACTACACAGGTAAGCGTGAGCCTTTACTGCAAAAACAAGAAATCAAATCTGATGACATGTATGCTAAACAAAGTGAACGAATTCCAGACACAGGTCGCACAAAAGAAAATGTTCAAAAAGAAATCATAGATAGCGTAGGTCCAAACGGTAAAAAAGCTATGGATCGTGGTGACTTAAATGTTATATCATCTAAAGAAATTCCAGAAAAAGCTAAAGTTCCTGCAAACTCACCTGCATTCTATCACGAAGGTAAGGCATACCTTATCCACGATAGATTAAACAAAGGTGAAGCATTAGGCTATCTACACCACGAAACAGGTGTACATTATGGATTAGAAAAAATGGTAGGTACAGACATATATAAAGATGTGTTAAAACGTTTTGAATATCTTAACGGTAAAGATCAACGTGTAACAGACGCTCATGCATTTGTGGATAAAAATTATTCTGAATTAAAACCAGGTTCAAAAGAATATCAAGAAGAAGTTCTAGCAAGGCTTGTTGAGTCAGCACCTAATCATAGTTTGGTTAGACGCATTATTGCGGCGGTTAAAAACTTTCTTCTTAGAAAAGGCTTAATCAAAGCTGATACACTAAGCGTCAAAGACTTACACGATTTAGTATCTCGTTCACTTCGTGAATCATTAGCAGGTAACTTAAAAGGTGAAGCTAAAGAAGGGATTCAATTTGCTAAAAAACAACCTGAACCCAACGCACACTTAAATGATTTGTTTAAGAAAGCTGGTGGTAATGAGTCCACAAAAGACCCAGGCTTGTTCCATACTGCCTATAATAATATTAAAGAGATTAATAAAGACAAAACTAGTTTCTTACAAAAAACGCTAGATAAAGCTGAGACTATGTTCTTTTCATCTGATGCGGCATTTAATAATCGTATCGTAAGAAGTATGGAGAAAGATGGCTTGTCATGGGATACCATGAAGAACGTCATGTATCAAATATCAACTTCCCAAGCTCTACATCGTGAAGCTTTAGCTCATCAATTTATTGAACATGGCGGCATTGAATACAACACAACTGAACATAAGTATGTAGTGACCGATAGTCCACACAGTTGGAAAAAGATGGTTGAGTCACTAGATGAAGCCGCTAAATTAAATGGGATACCTTTATCTGAAATGCAGAAGTATGCGGGCCAAGCGTTGATTGCTAGACGTTATGGTACAGTAGATGGTGAGTTTGGTAACGGTATTGTAGCTAAAAATAAAATAGTAGAAGACCACACTCGTGATTTAAACGTGCGTAACAAACAAAAAGATGCTACAGAATACTACTCTGCTAACCATAAGTTTGTGCACTTATCTGAAGAAGAGATTGCGGCTGGTTTAAAACTATTCAAAGAACTTAAAGGCATGGATAAAGTTGTTGAACAGTGGAACAAGACTCGTGAAAATACTTTAAAGGTTATGGTTGACTCTGGTTTATATAACGAGATGGATGCTAAGATACTGCTTGACGCTATTGAGTATGTTCCATTCTATCGTGTAGAACAATTAGAAAATAGAGCAGGCCCTAAAGATTTTAGTCGAGGTATTGTTGATTTAGCAAAAGATAAAAAATTTAGAGGTAGTGAAAAAGAAATCAACAACGTGTTTGATAACATGGAGCGTTGGGTAAGTTATGCTATCCGTAAGAGTGTAGGAAACCGTGCGGCAACAGATTTAGTTCAGGCTGCCATGAAACATATCCCTGATGAAGTTCGTAAAGTAGATAAAGTTAATCCTGCTAGACGTGAGAACACAACAGGTGTATGGGTAGATGGTGAAGTTCAACATTATGAGTTTGATGATCCATTATTTGTTCATGCATTTACAGGTATGGAACCTATTGTTATCCCTGCGTTATCTACCGCCGCCAAGTTTACAAACTTACTACGTAAGAACATCGTATTAAACCCGTTATTCTCTATAGGTCAGTTATCTCAAGACGGATTCAACGCTATGATTACATCTGGTGTTAAACATCCTTTTGCTATTCCTTTAGAAGTATTTAAAGAGTTTGTTAAAACATTAAGTGGCACAAGTAAAGCGCATGAAGAGTTAACTGCACGTGGTGCTACAGGTACTAAAGATTGGTCATCTGCTGTTAGTCGTATTGAAGCTGAAATGAAATCTAATTTATTAGAAACATCTAACTATCAGAGAATTAAAGGTAAACTAGAAAACTTTTCTATGGCTTCTGATAATGCTGTTCGTCAAGCTATCTATAATAGAACGCTTCTTGAAACAGGCGGTAAGAAAGTTAATGGTAGGATTGAAGGTGGCGATAAAGCTCTAGCTGTTGAACGTGCGTTTGAAGTAATTAACTTTAGACGTTCTGGTGCATCTGGTTCTGTAAACTTCCTACGTCAAACAGTTCCGTTCTTTGGGGCTTACCTACAAGCATTAAATGTAACAGGTAAAGTTTTAATGGGTCGTGGTATTGGACCATCACAAAAAGCAGAAGCACGTAAAGTATTAGCTTCAACACTATTTAAAGTTTCTATTGCGAGCTTAATGTATAACATGATGATATCAGATGATGATGGGTATAAAAAATTAGACCCGTCTGTTCGTGATAGACGTTTAATTATTCTTGGTACTGACGGTTTAAGTTTACCATTGCGTTCTGATTTGTTTACTTTTATATCTAAAATTCTACCTGAACATATTTATCAAATGAATTTAGATCAAGGCTCTGAAGATGGAACTAAGGCAGCTCATGCATTAAAGATGGGACTAATTAACGCCATAGCAAGCCCTAACGTTATGCCTCAAGCTATTAAACCTATATTTGAAGTATCTTTAAATAAAGACTTCTACACAGGAAGAGATATTGTAGGACAAGGTATTTCAGAAAGAAATACAGAAGATCAATATACACCTAACACATCTGAACTAGCTAAAGTTTTAGGCAGTACAGGAATGATGTCACCTATGAAAGTAGATTATATTCTTAAAGCTTATTTTGGGTATACTGCAGGCTTGGGTTTAATGGCTGTTGATCGTGTAATATCTGCGTCTGAAGATAAAAGCCCGCCAGAAAAATCATTCCGTGACACTATAGCTTCAATACCAGGTGCAGCTGCTTTTGTATCTCATGAGTTTGGTAACAAAGATGTGACTGACTTTTATGAGTTACGAGAGTTGGTAAATACTGCTGTTAACTCTTACAACTTTAAAAAATCTTACGGCACTTCTGAAGAGACTAAAAACTTTAGAGAAGAAAACAAAGAAATACTTCAAGTGCAAGCACAAGTTAACAACATTAATCGCAATCTAACTACAATTAGACATCAAGAAACTAAGATTATGGAAGCACCAAATAGCGAAATGAGCCCAGAAGAAAAAGGTGTTAAAATACGTGAACTTCGATTAAGAAAACAAAAAATGTTATCTAATATTGAAGATCTTAGGAAAAGAGCAGGTTTATAAACGCCAGACTCTTATTCCTTTAACTCCATTCTCAACAACTATCTTGTGAGCAAACTGAAATTCTAATCGTTTGCTCTCTTTTTTTACAGCATCTAATGCTTCTTTAGTATCAATAGCAGGTATAAACATTGACGAACCTGGTTGAAAATTAGGCCAATCAATTTGATAATCCATTCCGTTAGACTGCATCTTCTACTCCTATGTCTTCAAATTTAGCTGAACTAATCCATAAACAACGCGTTTGTGGACTTGATGTTTCTAGACCTTTATGTAATGACTTTAGTTTACCAGACGATGGAAGCAGTATTTCTTGATCCTTTAGTCCATTAAGAAAGTCTTTAAGTTCAATACCAATCTTTTTAAGGTAGTCAGTCATAGCTGAATTAGGTATGTATATGGTTTGTGTGTCGGGTTCTATACGCACTGCTAACTCATGTATAGGTTTTTGTATAGGTGCTTCTGGTAGTCCAGACCTACTATCAACTTTACTATTAATAACTAACGTATTCTTAAAGTTAAGACGTAGGTAGGTACTTAGTATTTCTATGGGGTTAAAGTCTTTTTCTATTAATTCTTGTTTACCAATATCTAAAGCTTTATGCACTGCTTCATATACAGGACCTATATCAATATTGTGTATACCTAACTTCTTAGCTAATGTTGCCCCTAAAAACACGGCAGCCAACGTTACTGAATATTTACGATCTTCACCTTCTAATCTATACTCTTTATCAATCTTAAGCTGCATTTGTTTTAATAAATCACGAACACGTGGTAGATTACGTATTAAATATTCTGCCCAAATTTCACCAGCATGACCATAGTTATTCATCATCTTATCAAAATAAACATCGGCCTCTTCTTTGTTTAAAGTTGTATCTTTTTCAATTTTAAACTGAATGAATCGAGCCATTTCACCAGACGATTGTGCTTTTTTGGAAAGAATAACTGTTCTAAAATCTGTATTACTTGAAAGAACGCATATTAAATTAAACGTTGTATTGTTGGCTCGTTCCTTATTGATGCCATTACCCAATCGGTTCTTACCACGACCCATAGATACAAACTTTAAAAACTCATGTAAGTCATCTGCCGTTACATCGGTAAACTCATCAACTGCAGTAGGTAAGTTATTCATATACCCTAGACGATTAACTACAGAGTTTTGTGTATCGCCCCACACATTAATAAGTTTAGCATTGATATTAGGGTCGCCATATACACTAGTCATAGCTTGAAGGATTGTAGATTTACCTTGTCCTGTTTTAGGGTTGTAAAAACTTACAACTGCTGATTGTTCTTTACCACCAAACAACGGCATAAGTAATGAACCAAAGGCACAAAAGAATCCAAAAGCACGTAACTCCATACCTGGTCTTTCGTATACACTGATAGCCTCTTTCCACAACTCATAGGTACCTTGTTTGTGTAGTTTAGAATTTACTTCGTCTAAGTCTGTTGACACAGGAACATAAGTTGAATGGTAGGCATCTATCTCACGATTACCTATAAGTATCTTGTTGAATGTTTTATTCCAACCATATTGTTTATACATGTGAGTAGCAGACTTTTCTTTTTGTTTAGCACGGACTACATCTGCAATATATGCCATTAAGTTATCGAGTTGTTTACCATAGCAAACAATACCGTATGACACAATTAAATCACGAGCCTTATCTTTAGCTAGAACTGTAGCTAGTGGGGCTATAAATTCACGAACACCATCTTGTGGTAAATGAACTTTAAACCAGCACATTTCACCTGTTACAGAATCATGCATTCTATCTACTAGATAAAAGTCATGTTCATAAATCTGTATTCCATTATCACTTTCATCGGGTAGTGATTTGTATATACCGCCATTCTTACCCCTAAAATATGGGTGAGGTAAGTCTGGTATCTCATACTTTAACTCTTCCCCAAACTCATAAGACTTTGCAGTTACTATATTATCTGCACCACGAGCACGAGCAATAACTCTACCTAGTTGAATAGGAGAAGTAATCTTACCTTTGTGCTTACAATCTTTACATCCTTCGGGTCGTTTGTTTTCAAATTCACGACAAGTGTGTGGTGCTGGAATACGATTAGCTTTATCTTCGGTAGTATTGAAGTCATAACCTGGATGGTGTTTTGATATAGTATGTATTGCTGTGTCAGAGTCTTCACAAAAAGCCGCAATAGATAAGCCAGATCTCCATAAAGGTTCTTCAATTTCTTTTTGCTTTGTGGCGATGTGCATTAGTTGTGCGCAACCATCGTTGTTACGGCAACGATTAATTATCTTAATAAAGCTTGATGAACTATTTTCCATCAATAGTTTGGTAGCTTCATTCATCTCTTTCTTAACACGAGGCTTAGGAACTAAATGAATAGGAATATACGATGCTATCTCATCAAAAGACGTTGGTGTCCCTTGATTTAATATAACAACATCTTTAGGGTTAAATCTATCCTTAAAGTTCTTTGTGTTAGGTACTCGAAGCATACGAGATGAGTCTGATGTACAAGCACGATCAGCTTTAAACTCATACTTCTCGCATAGGAATTTTAGTCCTTCAGCTACAGGTTGCCAAGCGGCTTTAGGAACAGGGTGTGTAAAAGGCCAATAACAATGGATACCATTGCCAGAATCTATAATTGTAGGCTCTGGTAGTTTGGCTTGGTCTGTAAACTTACGTAAAGCTTTTAAACCGTCTTCTTTAGTTCGGTAGTCTTTCCACTTATTCTTTTCTTCGTCACGACCACAGTCAATATCAAGCCAAAGAATTTTCTCTTCCTTAACATTTTCCTGTGTCTTTTCAGTTCCTTCTTTAAATGTAGAACAAGCGAAATAGACATCTCGATTAAGAGATAACTGTTTGTTCACTTCGTTTACTGCATCATCAATAGTTTCTAGAAAGACAGGTGTTACTGCCTTACCATCTTTATTAATAATGCAATACCAGCCTTCTTCAGACCATACGTGCTGTAAAAACTCTTTTATTTGCATTATTCTCTCGCAATTGGTGGGCTACTCGCGATTAGTTATTAAATACCATCTACGTAATTTAACATATAAAAAGTGCTTTCGCCCGTTGACTATTTACCTTCCCAGTCCGCTACTAAATCATCTAGGCTAAGATCGCCTTGGTCAATTTTAGGTTTTGGTGTAGGTGCTGGTTCTACAGGTTTAGCATCTCTAATTACGGGTTCTGGAATATTATCCACTGGTGCTGGTTGTGCGGCAGGTCTTTGAATAGGTTTTTGTTCAAACTCAATACCATCTTCGTCTGCCTTATCTGTAGCTACTGTTAACACGATTGCACGTTGCGCATCATCAGTATGTGATTTCTCTTGGGCTAAAGCAAACTGCTCATCGGATAATCTACCAATAGCTTTAAAACCAATATTAGAAGTATCAGTTCCAACAGTCATGCGAGAAACTACGGTTCCTAAACTTTCATTGTTTGCTTTTAAGTAGTCATTGTAGAAGTGTAAAGGTCTTCTTTCTGGTACACCATCACCAAAGATAGATGTAGCAGATAGCTTAACTCTGTAAACTTCGCCTGTCATATCACTAGCTAATACAACTGCTATGTTACGACTGAAACGGCAAGCTTTTGTAGTGCCTGGTCCAGAACCTGCTATGTTTTGTGGGCAATTAGTGCAACTTGCAGATTGCTTATCTACAACTTCTGGTGCTGGTGCTTGACTATCGTGAGTCCAGCATGTAGGTGGTTTTCTTTTCTGTGCTTTAGGGTCGTATTGTTCTTTATAGTATTGTCTATGAACTGCTGGTGAAATGTTAACAATAACAACATCTAAATGCTTTTGATCCGTACGACTCATTTCTTTGCCATTAACTTTCATGACAAAACTATTGTTTTGAATGGTAATACTTTTTGATGTGATAGTTGATGCTGTTACATTAGAACTAAAACCATCATTACGTTTAGCGTGTTCTATTACGCCTGTTGATTGTGAAAATATATCTAATTCTGTACTCATACTGTCTCCTTATTATCTTTGTTTCTTCGAATTTGAACTGCATACTCTTGAGTTGTTTGTAATCCTGGTGGTGCTATATTAGGATTAGTAGCGATAAAGTCTTTCATATTAGTTTGACTAATACGTTTCTCCATCAACTCTAGTGCATCGTTCTCTTTAAGGAAGTTATACATAGAAGGCCAATCACTTGTCCAATATCTGGTTTTAAGTGTTCTAGTTAAGGTTCCCACTTTTGTTTTTAAACTACTTACATTTAATTGTCGACACGCTTCGTTTAAAGCCATCTGGACTTGTTCACGTTGTGCCTTAATATCTTTAATTTGGTTTTCCAAATCATCTATCTTGTCTCTCATGGCTATTTCTGTAGTCATAAGTTTTTCTAAGTTAACTTCGTTTATTTCCATACATCCTCCTCTTAAACATTGAACTATAAGTATAACATCCTACTTTACTTTGTCAATTTTATTTATTTCGTGAAAAGTGTCTAGTAAGCAGATAATAATTAATCCCACCCACCACCATTTACTTGCGTTAAAGTTATACAGTAAGAATGCCGCCATAAAAGTATTTAATATCATTCACTTATCTCCTCTTTGTATAAATCTACTAATTTAATATGGTGGTCTATCTTGTTTTGCAACATCTTGTAAATCTTTGTTTCTACAGGACTTCCTTGTAAATGAACTACAGTCATAGGATTACGTTGACCTGCACGATCAACACGTGCACAACACTGTATGTATGTTTCAACAGACATCACAGGACTCCAAAACACTACAACGTTCGCTGCGTGTAATGTAACACCATGAGATGCCGCCTGTGGTTGAATAACTAATACTTGAGGGTCTTTAGTTTCTTGGAAGGCTTTAAATATTTCTGTTCGTTTATTCATTGAAACATCACCATGAATAGTTTCACAAGGTATTTTATCTTTTGTTAACTCGGTCATAACCTTCTCTATACTATGGCGGAACGGACAAAACACTAATACTTTATGGCTTGCTTCACTGATAATTTCTTTAAGAGCAGTCATTCGATTAGCTATATCAAACTCCACAACTTGTCCATCGTCAGAATAAATTGACCCCGCACTAACTTGTAATAGTTTTGTGAGCATAACTCCTGCGTTAACTGCTGTTACATCTACTCCAGAAGTTTGTACAAACATATCTTTCTTCAGCTTCTTATAATACTTTTCTTGTTGTGCGGTTAATGGAACTTCGCGAGTAGTATATAGAACAGCAGGTAAGTCTAAACATTCTTCTTTGGTGTAACGAATAGCAGGTTGAAGAGTTTTAAATACAGTATCTTGTGCGTTGAAACGTGGCACCCATGTAAACTGTCCTATCTTTTGCATCACCATGTCTTTGAATGTGCCTGCATATTTAGGAACTGATGATGGGTTAACTAGTTTAGCTAGTCCGTAAGCATCGGCAGGGGATTGTGCGGCAGGTGTTCCTGTCATTAACCATACCCATGTGTTGGGGTTTACAATCTTGTTTATTGATTTCCATCTACGTGTAGTTACAGTTTTAATATAGTTAGCTTCGTCAACTACAATCAAATCAAAATTACCATTAGTAATTTCTTTTTCTACTATTTCAATACCATCGTAATTAATAATAACTGCGTCAGTATTCTCTGCAAATACTTTCTTTCTTTTCTCGGCTGTTCCGTGAGCAATACCCACAGTTCTGTGCATAGCTGTTTTAAAGAAGTCTGATTGCCATGCGGCTTGCATAATAGATAATGGGCAAACAACTAACATGCGTTTGATTAATCCTTTATTCATTAAATAGTCTGCGGCCCATATAACTGCGGAAGTTTTGCCTGTGCCTGCTTCGCTTAAACAATAGGCACGTTTATGAGCTGAAAGAAATTCAGCGGTTGTTCGTTGATGGTCAAAGGGGGTATGAATTCCAGGCCATTTGTATTCTATACTAATAGGGGAAGGTGGATTCTTAACTCTTAGTTCTGATAGAGCAAGCACTTCTTCTAGTCCCCAATTAACAATGACTTGTGCTACGCCATTTTCATGAGTTCTAATAATTTTGCTCTTAGGTATTTTATCTAAAATTAATTGTGGTCTTTTTGTATTAACGATTAGAGCCTTGTCTTTATATATTTCCATTACTTTTCATTTACTTTAGTTGGGTGTTCTATTGTAGTCTTATGTTCTTCAAAGTCAAATACTTTTTGAACTTCCCCTGTAGATTTATTTAATTCATATTCTGCTAAGGATTCTTTCTTTTTCTTACCAAAAATTAAATCAAAGTTCTTTTCAAACATTTCACTGTTAGGTTTAGATTGTATCCAATCACCTGTTATATCATTTTTACTAGCCATATTATATCCTTAAAAAGAAATAGACACGCCACCGAGAGAGGGAAGTAGCGTGCCTACTGTCTGCCACAGCATAGGTTTATTATTTTAGAAAGGAAACCTATCCATAACTGACACGGTTTTATCGCACTCGTGCCTTGCGGATGAAACTTTTATTTTTTCTTCTTTGTTGGTACGTTTTGTTTTAGTGTGTTGTCACTATTACGAGAGAAAGAACTGTTCTCACTTTTTGTTCTAACTCGCATATTACTAACTGTATTAGCACCACCTTTACTTAAAGGTTTAATATGGTCGACATCCATACCATCACCCTTATGCACTTTGCCCAAACGCATCATCATACGTCTAGCTTTGTTTCTTTCTACACGTTTCTTGATTTGGTCTGGTTGTGATTTATATATATTTTCTTTTTGGTAGTCCCTAGCTTTAGCCATTATTTTCCCCAATGAGCGCATGATTGAACAGGGCAGAACTTACGGCAGGCAAAATTAGGCACCGCATTAAAGACATTAGTCTCGTAAGCACTATCCATTCTTTTTATTATTGTACTCCATTCTGCGAACATTTCACTTATTTTTTCGGGTTTAAAGTCCTCTTTTAGTATCTCTTTTGATACTAAAAATACGAGTCCTGCCTTGACAGATGTTAGTTCTGGGAAGTGTTTAAATATAGCTAAACTAAATAGAGATAGCTGTCTTGTATCGGCAAAGTGGCTAGACTTACCTGTTTTATAGTCAATTAAAGTGCCTTGACCTGCTTCCTTGTTAACTATAAGTAAGTCAACTACACCTCGCCACCATACGTTAGGGGCAAAAAATTCACAAGGCTCTAATTCTTTAGTCAACCCTAGTTTATACTCACAATACTTATCCCCTGGAATTGCTAACAACTTATCTAAGGTAGGTTCAAAAGCTTGAAACTCAGTAGGTAATGGTGTGGCATCTTTGACATATAACTCACATGCTTTATGCACCTTATTACCATACAAAAAGTGCTCAGTGTTTGGGTCTTGCTTAAAGTCTTTTACTACATATAAATGGTAGTATTGTTTAGGGCATTTTTCAAATGTTGTAGCACTAGAATAAGACCACGTTTTTAACTCAGCCAATGTTATTCTCCTTAATATCTTTTAACAAACTGTCAAAAGTTAATTGGTCTTTATCTAATTCAAATTCGATACTCATCATATAACGATCTGTTTCAAAATTATACACTGTGTGGTATTGCTGTGTATTAAATAGGTAGTAGGTTCCAGGCTTATATACAAGCTCTTCTGTTTTAAATACTACACCTTCTTTGTTATCTGTAAATACACAATAGCTTCTAGCATGAGGGGTTAGTATCATGTTTATACCTACACCTCGTCTTGTATCTTTATGCCAATCATAACAGACATAAGGGTCTAACTTTAGTATTGCGGCAAAGTATTTATATTTTGACAACCAAACAAAGAATGGGTCTTTGTTTAGTATATCTTGTGGTATAGGGCGTATATCAAAGTTATAATATTTTAACCATGCACCTGGAACAAAAGCATAATCTACAATATCTTGTAGTATGGTTGATTTTTTTTCTATCTCATAATAGTTCATGCGGCTACATCCATGTTGATAACACATCTAATACTATTTGTTGGTTGTTCGGCAGTGTGGTAGTAGCTACCATCAAATAATAATACACGACCTTGTTTAGGGGTTACTCTAGCTATTATGTTATGGTCTTTAACTTTCATATCTTGCCTATCTATCTCGCCTATCTTATATTTATAATCAGTTAATATCGTATCACCATCGGCATCAACTACATAATACAAAATAACAAGATGAGGGTCTTGAGCATCTATATGTAACAAATCTATTTCTGATTTTTTAAAATGTTCAGCTATAGGGATTTGAATAAACCCCCTCGCTTGTATTATATTTCTGTAAGTAACCCCTGCTTCTTTGATGCCTTTATCTGCTAAGGGTTGAACTAAACTAAATTGTGGTGAAGTATATACATCATCATGTTTAAACAAATGACTAAACGCTGGGTTTTTATTTTCTTCTCCTGCATGCTCTCCATAAGTAATGTCGCTTGTAAAAAACCATGGGAAGCCATGTCCTTTAGAAGTTCCTATAAGTTTGCTTTTAAGTTCTTCTTGATAAAACTTTGGAATAAAATTATCAATAACTTTAAATTTATCAAAGTTCATTACTTAGCATCCATATAGTTATCACCTACACCAACTTCACAACCTAAAGGCAAGTCACTACACCATGAAGGTGCCGTAGTCATACACTGTTCAACGTAAGCTTTACATTCATCTACTTCTTCATCTTTACAGAGCATAACAAGTTCATCATGCACA
>Ga0209190_1001048_pt1 | contig 19613 bp, 21 predicted proteins | sample M_140205_XF_Meta_FD_187315 | JGI IMG/M metagenome (GOLD analysis project Ga0209190, IMG submission 187315) | Freshwater microbial communities from Lake Montjoie, Canada to study carbon cycling - M_140205_XF_MetaG (SPAdes) (version 2) | ecosystem: Environmental > Aquatic > Freshwater > Lake... | reverse complement strand
ATACAGGTGAGGAAATTGAACAATATACAATCACAAAAGACGAATATTTAGACATTCTTAACGACAGCGATGACGGTAGTAATAATTGGAAAAAACTCTTAGATCAGTCGAATAAAGAAGATGGAACGGAAGATGAATGGTGATTCTTTAAAAAGTAAAAAGTAAAAAGTTTGATTCCCAAGAATAAATTTACGTTTTCCTTCTAGCGTCTATCTTCTAACCTCTAACTCTGTTTAAAGAATATTCACTTCCCTTTCCAACGTTACCCCAAATTTCTCTTCAATATCCTTAATGATACGCGCAGACAAACGGTAAATCTCTTTTCCAGTAGCGCTGCCATAATTCACAAGAACAAGGGCCTGTAATTTATGCACGCCATATTGGCTATACATTTTACCTTTCCAACCAGCTTGTTCAATTAGCCATCCAGCAGGTAATTTACGTTTACCTGGTTCGACAGCAAAATTTGGAATTGTAGGATATGTTTTCAAAATTTCGTCCAATACTTTTTGATCTACAACTGGATTTTTAAAAAAGCTTCCGGCATTTCCCATTTCTTTTGGATCTGGTAATTTAGATTTGCGAATTGAAATGACCGCCTTACTAATATCCTTTATAGTTGGTTTCGTAACACTCATTTTCATCAATTCACTTTCTATCGCGCCATAACTTGTGTTTAAATTCGGTTTTTTAGTAAGTTTAAAGGAAACAGATAATATGACGTATTGACCTTTGAATTTATTTTTAAAGACACTTTCTCGGTAACCAAATTCACAGGCTTTGTTATCGAAGGTGTGAATTTCACCACTTGAAATATGATATGCCTCTAATTCTAGAAAAACATCTTTTAACTCAACTCCATAGGCACCAATATTTTGCATTGGGCTTGCGCCAACACTGCCTGGAATTAAACTTAGATTTTCAATTCCAGCAAAATTATGTTTGATGCATTTATTCACGAGATCATTCCATACTTCGCCGGCACCAGCTTTAACAATAGCTGAGTCAGGCGTTTCTTCAATAATTTCAAAACCTTTTATTTCATTGCGCAATACTGCGCCATCAAAATCTTCAGTGAACAATAAATTACTACCACCACCCAATATCAGGAGGTTATCTCCAGCGAATTTTGTAAGTAGATTTTTTAATTCGTGTACGTTTCCAAATCGAGAAAAGTGTTTTGCGTGAACTGAAATGCCGAAAGTGTTGTAAGGTTTTAAATCGATATTGTTGAATGCCATAGTGTAAAATTAGCTAATATTTGCTTAACATACGGTAGATGGCGTATTGAGTTACCCTTTTATTGAAATTTACTCTTTAAAAAAGGAAAAAGTAAGAAGTAAAAAGGGAAAAGTTTGATTCCCGAGAACCAAATTACCTTTTCCCTTTTACTTTTTACTTAATTTTACGGTATGCAATTCAAAAAAGTCAGCTTAGAAGATATCAATTCCTTTAATGAAAACACCATGATGGGGTATTTAGGTATTGAATGTGTGGAAATTGGTTCCGATTATATTGTTTCAACGATGCCTGTTGATCATAGAACTCATCAACCAATGGGTATACTCCATGGTGGAGCCAGTGTTGCGCTTATTGAGAGTATAGGTTCGATGGGGTCCACTTTATTACTCGACCTTTCGAAAGAATATCCAGTTGGATTAGAGGTAAATGCAAATCATATTGGTTCTGTTAAAAGCGGAAAAGTAAAAGGAGTTGGTAAAATTGTGCATAGAGGCAGAAGCACGCATTTGTGGCAAGTAGACATTTTTGATGTGGAAACAAGTAAATTGATTTGTACAGGTAGGATAACAATAATGGTGATTCAACGTGCTTAATTTTGGCTGATATTATAATATATAGAGTTCCAGGAGAAGCTGTTGTTGAGAAATATGGTGAATTCTGTATCGATTATGACACCAAAGAACCAAATGGTTTTGTTGTGAGTGAATTTGTCTCCAACGCAATTTTTTCTTTTCAAGAAGGAATTGAAAAAGGCGATTTATCTTTTCAAACAGAAGAACCTTATATCATCTCGAAAGAAGAATATTTAAAAGATGCAGATAGAGTTTTAGCCGCTTTCGATTCAACTAAACTTCAAAAGGTGGTCTTGTCGCGCATTAAAAAAGTTGATTTTGATGAATCGAAGTCAGAAAATTTGTTTCATGAACTTGTTATAACCTATCCAAATGCATTTGTCTATTTCATTTCAAGTAAATTGTTCGGAACGTGGATTGGCGCTACACCTGAAATTCTTTTAGTTACTGCCTTGCATTCAGGATTTACAATGGCACTTGCCGGCACGAAAAAAGCAGATGATTCTGCTGAATGGGAATCTAAAGAAAAGGAAGAACAACAATTTGTGACTGATTTTATTCAACATCAACTCATTGAGAACAATTACAAGCATGTAGATTTAAGTGGTCCATTTGAAACGATTGCTGGTCCTATAAAACATTTACGAACCGACATATCATTCGATTTTGAAAGTGGAAATGCACTTAAAACTATTCGAACATTGCATCCAACTCCTGCTGTAAGTGGACTTCCACAGAAAGAAGCAATTAGTCTTATTCTGGAAACAGAAAAACATGAAAGGTTGTTTTACACTGGGTTTATTGGTTTAATGAATCAGAATAAAAATCAAATCTATGTGAATTTAAGGTGTTGTCAAATCCAAAAAGGAGCAGCTTATTTGTATTTAGGTGGTGGATTTACCAAAGATTCTACTCCTGAATTAGAATGGCAAGAAACAGAAAATAAAAGCAAAACCTTATTAAACATTCTACAAAAACTGTAGCTTTGGATTCAAATGATTTCAAGTAATAAAATAGGTGTTCAAATAATTGTCGAAGAATGTGTCGCGCATGGAATGAAACATGTTGTTTGTTCTCCTGGTTCGCGCAATGCACCTTTCGTAATAGCGTTTGATGAGCACCCAGAAATAAAGTGTTATGTCGTTCATGATGAACGAAGTGCTGCTTTTTTTGGAATGGGAATCGCACAGCAATTAAACGAACCTGTTGGAATTGTCTGTACTTCTGGATCTGCTAGTTTAAATTATTATCCAGCAATAGCTGAAGCGTATTATCAATGCATTCCTTTAGTTGTTATTACTGCAGACCGACCTTTAGAGTGGGTAAATCAAGGGGACGGACAAACAATTGTTCAAAAAGATGTTTATAAAAATCACATTCGATACAGTTGTCAGTTTTCTGAGAAAATCAATACGGAGGATGAAAAATGGTATTTACAAAGAGAAATTGCAATTGCTTTTTCTGAAGGGAATACCGTTTGGAAAGGACCAATTCATTTCAATGTTGCATTAAACGAACCTCTTTATGGGACAAGTGATATTGAAGTTTCCAAGACGCGGAAAATTGAAATTGTTCGTGGTTTTTTTCAATTCAATTCAGCACAAGCAATCGAACTTACAAAATCGATCAATGTTCCTAAAATAATGATTATTTGTGGACAATTGAATCCGGATAAAGTACTGTTGGAACAACTAAAACTATTCGCTGAAGATACTTCAGTCGTGGTATTGGTAGAAAATACATCCAACTTGGTGGATATGCGTTTTATTCATTGTATTGATCGCACGTTGAATAGTATTTCGGAAGAAGAATTAAAAGACTTTGCTCCCGACTTATTAATTACCATCGGTGGGGCGGTTGTATCGAAAAAAATTAAAGCCTATTTACGCAAATATAGTCCAACAGAACATTGGAAAGTTGGCTATGAGTTTCCATACATGGATACGTATCAATGTTTATCGAAGTCATTTCAAACGGATGCGACCTCATTTTTCAGAGAAATAAATGCATTAAACAACGAGAAAAACATTTCGAATTACGGTTCCAATTGGAAGCAAAGAGATTTTATTGTTCAGGATAAGATGGCTGACTTCTTTGGTCACGTTGAATTCTCGGATCTCAAAGCGTTTGAAACTATTTTGGATTATCTTCCAGAAATGTCGCATTTACACATGGCGAATAGTTCTGTTGTGCGCTACTGTCAATTGTTTGATCCAATTAAATCAATTCAATATTGGAGTAATAGAGGAACAAGTGGCATAGATGGAAGTTCTAGCACTGCCTGTGGTGCCTCAATTATTAAGAAAGACGATTTGCATTTATTGATAACAGGAGATGTTTCTTTTCTGTATGATAGTAATGCCTTTTGGAATCAATATTTACAACCAAACCTAAGAATTGTATTAATCAATAATGGAGGAGGAGGAATCTTTAAAATTATCCCTGGTCCTGCATCTTCCAATCAATTGGAAAAGTATTTTGAAGCAAAACATACAATGGATGCTGAAAATATTTCGAAGGCGTTCAATTTAGAGTACTTTTTTGCGGATTCAACCCAATTAATTGAAGATCAAATGGAAACTTTTTTTAGTTATAATGAAACTGGTCGACCAAAATTATTAGAGATAAATACAACAGCAATTGATAATCATAATAAATTGGAAGAATTTTTCCAAAGCATGAAGTAAAACTGTGAATAAACTTTAATTTTACACAAAAAAAATGATAGATTTTTCAATATTATTTTCCTGGGATGCTTTAGTTTATTTAGTAATCCTCTCGCTTTTAGAAATAGTTTTAGGGATTGATAATATTATTTTTATCAGTATCGTTACAGATAAATTACCAAAAGAAAAGAAGCGCAAAGCTCGGAATATTGGACTTTTATTAGCCTTGGTAGTTCGTTTGGTCTTATTAAGTTTTGTTGCTTGGATTATGGGAATGACGAAACCATTTTTCCCTACTGCTCCATACGAATGGCTCAAAGAATTTTCAGGTCAAAGTATAGTGTTATTGGCAGGGGGACTTTTCCTTATCTATAAAAGTACCATTGAAATGCATAGCAGTGTAAAAGGACATGAAGAAGCACGTGCCCCAAAAAGCGGTGGATTAAGAGCTGTAATTATTCAAATTGTATTGATTGATATTGTATTTAGTTTCGATTCAATTATTACTGCAATTGGAATGACAAATGGAATTAAGGATGAAATTGGGGGGAACCCAATTGTAATTATCTATGTCGCTGTAATCATTTCAATGATTGTAATGTTGAGTTTTGCTAGGCAAATTAGTGATTTTATCAATAACCGACCAACCATTAAAATGATCGCTTTAAGTTTCCTTGTTACGATTGGCGTGATCTTGGTTGCTGAAGCATTTGGACAACATGTACCAAAAGGTTATATCTATTTCGCAATGGTATTTTCGCTAATTGTTGAATTTCTGAATATTAGAATGCGTAAAAACAAAGGTCTTGAATAATGACTGAAGCTGAAGCTCGAATTTTTTTAGTATTTGAAAAGGATGATGATCCACAAGAAGCATTAGAAGAACAACTATTTCAATTTAAACAGTTTTTCACGAGTCGTCCAATTATTCAGTCTACATTTAAATCAAAGCTTGAAAAATTAAAAAAACTTGACGAAGCAGCATGTTTTTTTGAGATAGAACAGAGAGATTTATCCACTTATCAAACAGAAACGTTAGGTCATTTTGAAAACATAGTGGAGGCCTTTCAGTGTTATCAGATTCTAAAAAGCATTTTATTTCAAAGAATTCAATTAGTTCATTCTCCTCTAGAATTGCAACAATGCGTGGAAGATTTATTGCGCTTAAATAGTGATTACATCAAATTATGGCCGAATACTGATATAGAACCGTCTGTTGTCATTTTGTCAAAAGAAGTGGATCCAATGGAGCTTTTAGCTGACATCAAAAGGATGAAAGAGAATGGAATTATGACATTTGGCGATTTGGCAAAAGAATTGACGGAACCAAACAGTATTTTAAGAAAAGAGTCGATGCGTTTATTTTTATTACATCAAAAGGAAAAGAATGGATGAAGTCTTAGTAAATTTGAAAATTCAATTGGAGAATGAAGAATGGCCAAATATCTATTTGTTCAAATTTATTATTCCAAATGAACCAGAGAAAATTGCGCATGTTACAGCCTTGTTTAATGAAACTAGTGATATTGTGATGCACCCATCAAAAAATGGAACGTATATGAGTGTCAGTGCGAAAGAATTAATGTTGGATGTGGATTCCATCATCGAAAAATATGAAAATGCTTCAAAAATTAAAGGTTTAATTGCGCTATGATGATATTAATGGGTTTCTCGATTTCTAAAGTTCTAATTGGCATCTTATGCGTGTCATTAGCATTGATTTTAATTTATATCGGATATAAAAAACTACTTGCTTATTTAGGGAAAGGAACTCCTTCTCCAAATGATTATTGTGTATTATATTCCTTGGAAATTGAACCAGCAAAAGGTGAATTAGAAATATATTTCACTTCTGCCGTTCCAAGAACGGTTGCAATTGAAATTTTAAACGATGATTTATCTTTAAACACTGCAATCATAGAGAAAGAATACAGCGAGGGCGGACACATCATTCGTTTTGATTCTAAAATCCTGACAAATGGAAATTACTTCTATTGTTTGCGTTCGGACAATCAAAAAACAATGAAAAAAATGCGTGTTCAAAACGATTAAAGTGAAGCGCCATATTTAATGATATAAAACTCCGTAGGAGTGATATGTTTGTAACGAGGGATGAAATCCCTCGTGTAATAAACATCGAAATTTAGTTTTGGCGGGTGTCCCGCCTGCTGGCGGACTATGATAAAACTAATCTAGTGAAACAAAAGGAAAAATATTTAAATCATTTTTGCCGTTTTTGTTTTAGGATGCCAAGTTGACAGAAAAAAAAGATTGGCAAAATAGTTGACAAAAAGATATTTGAATTAATTTTATCACCGTTGAAAGACGAACATATTTAAAACAAACAAATTATGGCAATAGAAATAACAGATGCAAACTTCGAAGAAGTAGTATTAAAATCAAACAAACCAGTATTAGTAGATTTTTGGGCAGAATGGTGTGGACCATGTCGCATGATCGGACCAATCGTAGAAGAAATGCACACCGAATATGAAGGTAAAGCAATCATTGGAAAAGTTAATGTTGATTTAAACCCAGGTGTGTCAGCACAATTTGGAGTAAGAAACATTCCAACAATATTATTTATCAAAAATGGTGAAGTTGCAGACAAATCAGTTGGCGCAGTTCCAAAAGCAGCATTAGTAGCTAAATTAGACGCAATAATGTAATTACTTTATTTCAAAAGAGTATATGAAACCGTTCGTCAGCTGACGAACGGTTTTTTGTTTTAAATAATTTCAAGTTCCGCTGCAGTTGCACTGCTGCGGTTATTTATTCCAATTCCATATCCCTTAAGCTCCGCTGCAGTTGCACTGCTGCGGTCATTAAATTCATTTCCTGTTTTTCCTACACCAGAATAAAATTGCTAGGATTCCATAGATAGCAGGAGAATTTGCAGATAATTCAGCAGATTTCCCTAAGCTCCGCTGCAGTTGTACTGCTGAGGTTATTTATTTCAATTCCATATCTTAAGCTCCGCCGCAGTTGCACTGCTGCGGTTATTTATTTCAATTCCATATCCCCTAAGCTCCGCTGCAGTTGCACTGCTGAGGTCATTAAATTCATTTCCAGTTTTTGCTAAGCCAGAATAAAATTGCTAGGATTCTATAGATAGCAGGAGAATTTGCATATTATTCACATTATTAAGCATAATTCCCAATTCATAATTCATAACTCATAATTCAATTACTATCTTTGTCAAAAAAAATCAAATGGATTCTATTTGGCGCCGTTTAAAATTCTACGGTTTTGGGTTTGGTATCGGACTCGTTTTTGTTGTTGTCTTCTTTCAAAATAGAGGTTGTTCTTGGCTTCCTTCCAATCGTGTGAAGAATAGTTTTTTAGAACGTTTGATTGTCTTACCAGAGAGTCAAAAAGCGCTGATGCTGTCTAAAAATCTCACTGAAAAAGATATTATCAATGTCTTGAACGATGGTGACGTTAACTTTGAGAAAAGTATCAAGCAAGGAAAAACAAAAGTGTATTTGTTGGAAAAAGAGTTCGATGGAAAAGGGATAATCCGTTTCTATTTTACCTTGCCACGAGAAAGCTTTATTTCCGAAGTCATGATTTCTGCTCCATCAGCCTCAAAAGTGAGAAATACGACAACGGGTTATGGCGATATCATTCATTTTCCAAAAGATGATAATTTGGTATATGTGGATACTACAAAATTAGTAACATGTCAGCAAAATGAACTTGGTTTATTGAATCCGTTAGACATTTACAAGCTTTTGAAAAAGAGTGGCAGGGTTGATTTCTCCAAAACGACTTATAATAAGTATCCAAAAGCAGAACAGTATTTGGAATTTACAGATAAAAAGAATAGGGTAATTGGTACTAAATCAATATGGTACAAGAATAAAATCAATATTACGGTTTTTGAAACTCCTTTTAAGATTGAGTGTAAGTAACTATTAAACCAACGGTGTTAATAAAACAAACGTTTTAGTATTTTACAAAGTGGATGTTTTTTTAATTTTGAATAATGGAATTTTCAGCAGAGCAAATTGCGGGTATATTAGGCGGTATAGTTGAGGGTAATCCTCAAGCTACCGTAAATGGTTTAGCTAAAATTGAGGAAGGCCAACCCGGCGCTTTGTCATTTTTGTCGAACCCGAAGTACGAAGAATACATCTATGTGACGCTTTCAAGTATTTGCATTGTCAATAAAACGTTCATTCCAACTAAACCTATCCCTGAAACCTTAACCTTAATTAAGGTAGATGACGCATATGCTTGTTTTGCAAAATTACTGGAAGTATACAGCCAAATGAGCAAGAAATCACCGAAAATTGAAAATCCATCTTTCATTTCTGATACAGCTTGTGTTGGTGAAGGGCTCTATTTAGGTGCTTTTGCATATATCGGTGAAAATGCGAAAATTGGGAACAATGTTTCGATTTATCCAAATGCATACATTGGAGATAATGTTGAAATAGGAGATGGTTCAATTATTCATCCTGGAGCAAGTATTTATACAGATTGCAAAATTGGTGAAAATTGTATCATTCATGCAGGTGTAATTATCGGTGCGGATGGTTTTGGATTTGTTCCAGATGAAAATGGCGAATATCAAAAAGTTCCTCAAATTGGAAATGTAATCTTAGAAGACAATGTTGAAGTTGGATCTAATTCTACAATAGACAGAGCAACAATGGGTTCAACAATTATCCGAAAAGGAGTCAAAATAGATAACTTGTGTCAAATTGCGCACAATGTTGAAATTGGCAAGAATACAGCCATGGCAGCGCAAGTTGGAATCGCTGGTTCAGCCAAAATAGGAGAAAATGTAATGATTGGTGGACAAGCTGGAATCAGCGGACATTTGTTCATTGCTGATGGATCGAAAATAGTTGCACAATCTGGAATACCATCATCGGTTAAAAAAGCTGACACTTTAATGGGTTCACCCGGAATTCCTTTAGAGGATTTTAAAAAATCATATTACGGATTTAGAAAATTGCCATTTATTTTGAATAAAATCAATGAAATGGACAAGAAAATAAAAGAATTAACTAAAATAGATTAAATGGCTGAAAAGCAACGTACCCTTTTAAATTCTATTCGCTTGCAAGGAGTGGGATTGCACACTGGAGAAAAAGTAAATTTAGAAATTTGCCCTGCACCAGATAATCACGGTTATAAATTCCAGCGAACAGATCTTGAAGGTCAGCCGATTATTAAAGCTGATGTTGATTTAGTTGTTGCAACGGATAGAGGTACAACCCTTGAATATAAAGGTGCTCGTGTTTATACAACTGAACATGTTTTAGCAGCGTTATATGGTTGCCAAGTAGACAATGCGTTGATTAAAATTGATGGACCAGAAGTTCCAATTATGGATGGTAGTTCGTTGATTTTTGTCAATGAAATTGAAAAAGTGGGTTACCAAGACCAAGAAGCTGAAAGAGATTATTTTGTTTTGACGGAAAATATTCCGTGGGAAGACACCGATAAAGGAATTGAATTCTTGGCTATTCCAGATGAAAATTACCGCATTACCGTAATGGTGGATTATAAGTCGCCAGTATTAGGTACGCAGCACGCGACAATGTATAATATTGGGGAATTTAAAAAGGAAATTGCTTCTTGTAGAACATTTGTGTTTTTAAGAGAATTGGAATTTCTTGCAACAAATAACCTTATCAAAGGTGGTGATTTGGATAATGCAATCGTTTTAGTTGATCGCATGGATGTAAGTCCTGAAGAACTAAATCGTTTGGCTAAATTACTTGGCAAGGAAGATTTAAAAATTACAATAGACGGAATTGGCGTTTTGAACAGTTCAAAATTGCAATACGAAAATGAGCCAGCTCGACATAAATTACTAGATATTGTTGGTGATTTAGCGTTAGTTGGTAAGCCGATCAAAGCACATATTTTGGGTGCGCGTCCGGGACATTCAGGAAATGTGCGTTTTGCGAAAGTGTTAAAAGACCAAATCAAAAAACAAGAAAGTCAAGGAAGAACATTTGATTTAACGAAAGAGCCATTATACACTATCAATGATATTGAAAAAATGTTGCCTCACCGTTTTCCGTTCTTAATGGTTGATAAAATCATGGAAATCAACGAGGAATCAATCATTGGTGTGAAAAATATCACGATGAATGAACCAATTTTCACAGGGCATTTTCCTGGTAATCCAATTTTTCCTGGTGTATTGCAAATTGAAGCAATGGCACAAGTTGGTGGTATTTTTGCATTGAGTAAAGTAGATGAGCCTCATTTGTACACCACTTACTTTATGAAAATAGATAAAGTGAAATTCAAACAAAAAGTAATACCAGGAGATACGGTCGTATTTGAATTATATTTACTTTCACCAATCAGAAGAGGATTAGTTGAAATGGGTGGGAAAGCTTATGTGAACGGTAAAATGGTCATGGAAGCAGAAATGCTAGCCCAAATAGCAAAAGATAAAGTATAAGATGATCAGTAAATTAGCATCCGTATCAGCAGAAGCATCTATAGGAGAAAACGTTATTGTTGAACCGTTTTCCACAATTTATGAAGATGTTGTAATCGGTGCTAGGACAAAAATTCATCCGAATGTTTCTATTTATCCTGGAACGAGGATAGGTGAAGATTGCGAAATTTTTCCAGGAGCAGTTATTGGTGTTATTCCTCAAGATTTAAAATTTGAAGGAGAATATACAACTGTTGAAATTGGAAATAATACTGTAATCAGAGAATGTGTTACGATTCACCGCGGCACCAAGGACAAATGGAAAACAAGTATTGGTAACAATTGTCTTTTAATGACATACGTGCATGTAGCGCATGATTGTCAAATTGGTAACAACGTTATTCTTGCAAGCTATGTTGGTCTTTCTGGTCATGTTCAAATTGATGATTTTGCAATTTTAGAAGGAACAGTTGTTGCCCAACAATTTGTTCACATAGGAAGTCATACCTTTATTGGTGGCGCTTCTCTTGTAAGAAAAGATATTCCGCCATTTATTAAAGCAGCTAGAGAGCCACTTACATTTATTGGTGTAAATGCTGTTGGATTGCGTCGAAGAGGCTATTCTGATGAACAAGTAAAGGAGATTGAAGATATCTACCGCATGTTATACATCCAAAACAACAATATCTCAAAAGGAATCGAAGCAATTAAAGAGAATATGCATGATACAGCAATTCGTAAGTTGATTCTTGATTTCGTTGAAGGTTCCGATAAAGGAATTATTCGTGGAATGATTTAATTACAAGTTGTTAGTTACAAATTACAAATTGGTCCACCTATGTGCCCTATGTTTCTATGTGTTTCAAATTGATTCCCGAATTGTGAAACGTTTTTGATTTGATTAATTCGTAACTCGCAACTAATAACTCGCAACTCTGATTGTTTTAATCAACTTGTAATTTGTAACTCGCAACTAATAACTAACTTTGTCACTCAAAATAAACGCGTGTGTTTCAAAGAGGTGATATTGTTGAATTAGAAATTTCCGACTATGCTTTTGGAGGCAGGGGAATTGCAAAAGTTGAAACGGAAGATGGTCATTATGTCGTTTTTGTAGACAATACATTTCCAGGTCAATTAGTAAAAGCAAAAATTGAGAAAAAACGCAAACGTCACGCCGAAGCAAAATTTCAAGATGTAATTCGTAGATCGAAAGATGAGGTGATCTCTGATTTTCAAGAGATTTCTGGCGGACCATATATTTACGTTCCAATTGCATTACAAGAAGAGCACAAGAAAAAATCAACCTTAGAAGTATTTAGTAGAATTTCTAATATTCGAGATTTAAACGACCGTTTTGATGAATTCATATCTTCACCAAACCATTATTATTACCGTAATAAAATGGAATATAGTTTTTCGACTATTGAACATGATTTGGAAACAGGTGAAGAGAAAGATGAAGCATTTGCTTTAGGATTTAAACGAAGAGGGACGTGGTGGAAGGTAGAAAGCTTGAACAAACCAAGTGGAATGTTCGACGAGCAATGGGAAACGATTCTAAAAGATATTCGAATATTTCTTCAAAACACAGGATTGCCAGCTTGGCATCCACCAAAAAAAGTAGGTTTTTTTAGACATATTGTAGTTCGAAAATCATTTGATCAAGATCAATTACTATTGAATTTAGTAACTTCTTCTGTTGGATTAGAAGATTTTGACGTAGAAGCATTTGCATCGTTTCTAAAAGAAAAATTAGGAAAACGATTAGCGGGATTTCAACATACTGTTAACGATAATGTTGCCGACAGAGCGAAGATTGAAAATGGTCAATGGAAATTAGTCTATGGTGAACCAATTGTAATTGAAAAATTATTGGGGTTGAATTTTGAAATCTCCATGGAAAGTTTTTTTCAAACAAATCCGAAAAGTGCTGAAAAATTGTATACCAAAGCATTGGATTATGTTTTTGAAGAGGAAATTCCAGCAGGAAAAGTGGTCATGGACTTATTTTGCGGAACAGGAACGATTGGACAAATATTATCTACACGAAAAGGTGATGTTGAAATCGTTGGAGTGGATATTGTGGCTGAAGCAATTGAAGATGCCAAACGAAATTGTAAAAGAAATGGTATAAAAGGAATTAATTTCTACGCTGCGGATGTAGGAAAATTCCTAAAAGAACACCCTGAATATATTGGGAATATTTCTACAATAATATTGGATCCACCGAGAGCTGGAATCGCTCCGAAGACTTTATTAAAAACAATTGATTTAGGAGCTGAAAATATCGTTTATATCTCATGCAACCCATCAACCCAAGCCAGAGATGCTGAAACCCTCTCAAAAGCAGGTTATGAACTTGAAAAGATTTCATTGGTAGATCAATTTCCGCATACAGGTCATATCGAATCGATTGCCAAATTTAAAAGAAGAAAAAATGAGGGCTGAATTATTGTCAATAGGTGATGAACTGTTAATTGGACAAACGATTAATACCAATGCGTCGTGGCTTGGACAAGAATGCTCTAAAATTGGAATTCAAATTGTTCAAGTAACCACAATTTCGGATGAAAAACAGCTAATTAAAGAAGCGATTGACGCAGCGTTTTTAAGAAGTGATATTGTTTTGGTAACAGGTGGTTTGGGGCCAACAAAAGATGATATTACGAAATATACGTTGTGTGAATATTTCGATAGTGAACTGGAAATTCATTTACCAACTTTAACGAAGATAGAAACCTATTTTGCCGAGCGAAAACGTCCAATGTTGGAGGTGAATATTCGTCAAGCAGAATTACCAAAGAAATGCGAGATTCTCGAAAATCGTTATGGAACTGCTGCAGGAATGTGGTTCACACACAATGATAAAATCTTAATAAGCATGCCCGGTGTACCTTATGAGATGAAAGGAATCATGTTGGAAGAGGTTTTCCCTCGAATAAAAGCAAGGTTCGAACTGAAAGCGATGTATCACAAAACTATTTTAACACAAGGAATTGGTGAATCGTTTTTAGCAGAGGCAATTAAAGACTGGGAAAATGAAGTGAGAGCAGCAGGACTAGGATTGGCTTATTTGCCATCTCCTGGAATGGTGAAATTGCGACTATCATCCTATCAAGGTGAAGCCCGAAAAGAAGAAATTAATGCTTATTTTACTGTACTTGAAGATCGATTTCCACAATATATTTATGGTTCTGAAAGTGATACCTTGCCAAGTGTACTAGGTAAATTGTTGATTGCGAATAACAACACCGTTGGAACAGTAGAAAGTTGCACAGCTGGAGCACTTGCTAAAAGCATTGTTTCTGTTTCAGGTTCATCGGCTTATTTCCAAGGAAGTATTCTAACTTATAGTAATGCGTTGAAAGAGAAACTCGTTCATGTTTCGACTGAAAATTTAGATCAATATGGAGCTGTTAGTCAAGAAGTCATAGAACAAATGGCAATTAATGGACGAGAAATTCTTGAAGTTGATTGGTGTATTTCAACTTCAGGTGTTGCAGGTCCAAACGGTGGAAGTGAAGAAAAACCAGTTGGCACAATATGGATTGCAATTGCAAATAAGGAAAATGTGTTTTCGAAACAATTTAACTTTGGAAATAATCGTGAAAGGAACATCGAAATGGCCGTTTTAACTGCCTTAAATCTAGCGAGATGTAAAATTTTAGGAATTTTAAGTGAAAAAAATTAATCTTTCCTTGTTCATGTAGGAAAAAAGTAGTTACTTTGCACCCCATTTAGAATAAGGATAAAACAACTATAGATGTCACGAATTTGTCAACTTACGGGTAAATCTGTTATGGTAGGAAACAATGTTTCTCACTCAAAACGCAGAACGAAGCGTAAATTCTACCCGAATTTAATTTCAAAGAAATTTTTTCTCCCTGAAGAAGAGCGTTTTGTAACGTTAAAAATTTCAACGTCAGCGTTGAGAAATATTAACAAAAAAGGTATTTCTGCTGTCATCAAAGAGGCACGCGAGAAAGGATATTTAAAATAATCTTGTCCTCCCGTTGTGAAACGGTAGACTTGAAAAAGTAAAGAAATGGCTAAGAAAGCAAAAGGTAATAGAATTCAAGTAATTCTTGAGTGCACCGAGCACAAGGAATCAGGTCAACCAGGAACTTCTCGTTACATAACAACGAAGAATAGAAAGAACACACCTGATCGAATGGAAATTAAAAAATTCAATCCTATTTTGAAGCGTATGACGGTTCATAAGGAGATTAAATAATTGAATCATGGCAAAGAAAGTAGTAGCATCGTTACAAAAAGGTGGCGGAAAAGAACATACAAAGGTTATTAAAATGCAGAAGTCTGAAAAGTCTGGGTCATATACCTTTAAAGAAGAAATTGTACACAACGATAAAGTAAAAGAATGGTTCTCTAAGAACTAATCACCTTTTCTTTTTATAACTATTTAAGCCTCGATTATTCGGGGCTTTTCTTATTTTTACATATTCAATACTAGATTATGGCATTTTTCGGATTATTCTCAAAAGAAAAAAAAGAAAGTCTCGATAAAGGACTAGAAAAAACCAAACAAAGTTTTTTATCAAAACTAGCTCGTACAATCGTTGGTAAATCTAAGGTTGATGAAGAAGTATTGGATAATCTTGAAGAAGTTTTAATTACTTCAGATGTTGGCGTTGATACAACATTAAAAATCATCAAAAGAATAGAAGCGCGCGTTTCGAGAGATAAAGTTCTAGGCACAAATGAATTAAATACTATTCTAAAAGAGGAAATTGCAGCGCTTCTTGAAGAAAATAATTCAACAAATCAAGGTAGTTTTGACGTTGAAAAACAAGATGGCCAACCATATGTGATAATGGTTGTAGGTGTAAATGGTGTTGGTAAAACAACAACAATTGGTAAACTTGCCCATCAATTCAAAATATCAGGCAAAAAAGTAGTTCTTGGAGCAGCTGATACTTTTCGAGCAGCAGCTGTAGATCAATTAATTATTTGGTCTGAACGAGTAGGGGTTCCTATCGTGCAACAAGGAATGGGCGCAGATCCTGCTTCTGTTGCATTCGACACCTTGCAATCCGCAAAATCTCAAGGTGCAGATATTGTAATTATCGATACTGCTGGAAGATTGCACAACAAAATCAATTTGATGACTGAGTTGAGTAAAATTAAACGCGTCATGGAAAAAGTTATTCCAGGAGCTCCTCATGAAATTTTATTAGTATTGGATGGTTCAACTGGTCAAAATGCATTTGAACAAGCAAAACAGTTTTCTTTAGCAACAGATATAAATGCCCTGGCGATTACAAAACTAGATGGTACAGCAAAAGGCGGTGTTGTAATTGGTATTTCAGATCAAATGAAAATCCCTGTAAAATATATTGGTGTTGGAGAAGGAATCAATGATTTACAACTGTTCAATAAAACCGAATTTGTAGATTCATTGTTTTCTTAAGTCAAATAAGTGTTCATAATGAAAAAACTTAAAATCAACGGACACGGTCACATTCTTCCTGAACCAAGTGAAATTCCAAAGTTCATGAAGGAAAAAAAGTTGTTTTGGATTGATGAGGATAAAAAATTCATGCGCCAAGATGATTGGTCGCGACCAATAACAGACCCTAGTTTTTTCTTTGATGAAAAATTAGAATGGATGTCGAAATATGATATCGATCACGGTGTAATGTTGAACCTATCTCAAGTTTATTGCAATGGTTGGGAACGACAAGATGCGCATGATGCTATTAGATGGCAGAACGATTTTAATGCAAGTGTTCAGCAAAGAAGACCAGATAAATTTACATGTGGTTTTGTTGTGCAACCGCTTTACATGGAAGATGCATTGAAAGAAATTGAACGTAGTGTAACGCAATTAAAACTTAGTTTACTTTGTCTGCCAACTCATTTCTTAAACAAAGAAGGAGAATGGCTATCCATAGCAGATGAAAGTGTATTTCCCATTTATGAGTTAGCAAATCATTATAATTTAGCTGTCGAAATACACCCTTACGATGCTGAAAAAATGGTTAAATTAAAAGATATCTATTGGCGGTTTCATTTGGTTTGGATGATGGCTCAAACAGCCGACACTTTGCACCTTTTTACATTAAACAACCTGTTAGAGAAGTTTCCAAACGTTAGAACATGTTTCGCACATGGATGCATGTTGGGACAAGCAAATTATGGACGTCGATTACAAGGCTTTGATGGTCGACCAGATTTATTTGAAGGCACAACCAATCCAAGAGAAGCCCTTGGTCACCCAAATTTATTTTTTGATTCTTTGGTACACGATTCATATACATTACAATTAATTAAAACCAGAGCAGGGGCATCACAAATAATTGCAGGAATAGATGATCCTTATCCTTTGGGAGAAATGGAAGGTGTTGCCAATTCATATCCCGGACGAGTAATTGATTTTGCTGTTGAATCCAATATCATCACGCAACAAGAATCAGATGCAATGTGGAGTGATAACGTTTTGAGATGGCTAGGGAAAACTGAGTTGTAAGTTTATAGTTTATAACTAAAAACTTTTAACTATACGTTATAAACTATCAGTTAACATCAAATTTTAACTATCAGTTCTAAACTATAATCTATCCGTTAATTTCATCTTTTATCTATATTTGCCCAAATTCAATTTTACAATGGCTCAAAAACCTTCAATTCCTAAAGGAACTCGTGATTTTCTTCCAAAAGAAGTGGTAAGAAGAACGTATATTTTCGATACAATTAAAAAATCATTTAGAAAATTTGGTTTTGCTCCAATAGAAACGCCTTCTTTCGAATTGTCTTCAACCTTGATGGGGAAATACGGCGAAGAAGGAGATCGATTGATTTTTAGAATTTTAAATTCGGGAGAAAAAGTCCGTAAAGCAGATTTGGAAGCCTTAGCGCAGGATAATTTACCACGTTTCGCAAATTCACTTTCGGAAAAAGCATTGCGTTACGATCTAACAGTTCCTTTTGCACGGTTTGTTGTACAGCACCAAAATGAATTGTCTTTTCCGTTTAAACGCTATCAAATTCAACCTGTTTGGAGAGCAGATAGACCACAACATGGCAGATACCAAGAGTTTTTTCAATGTGATGCTGATGTTGTAGGAAGTGATTCTTTGGTGAATGAAGTTGATTTTACGTTCATGATTGACGAAGTTTTAACGAATTTGCAATTGCCAAGTTTTACAATCAAAGTAAATAACCGTAAAATTCTATCTGGAATAGCCGAAGTTAGTGGAGAAACTTCTAGAATTATCGATATTACTGTTGCAATTGATAAACTGGATAAAATTGGAGAAGAAGGAGTTGTAAAAGAATTGCGTGAAAAAGGAATTTCTGAAGCAGCAATTGAAAAAATTCAACCGTTATTCTCTTTTTCTGGTTCAAATTCAGAGAAAATGACCAAAATGAGTGCTTTTTTAGCTAAAAGTGAAATTGGTTTAAAAGGATTGGAAGAATTACAATTTGTGTTTGATCATGTTGAACTTCTTGGATTGCAATGTGCAGAAATTGAATTTGATATTACGTTAGCGAGAGGTTTAAATTATTATACAGGAGCAATTTTCGAAGTAAAAGCAAATGGTGTGAAAATGGGTAGTATTTGTGGTGGAGGAAGATACGATGATTTAACAGGTTTGTTTGGAATGCCTGGAATGTCTGGAGTTGGAATCTCTTTTGGTGCGGATAGAATATATGATGTAATCACAGAATTGGACTTATTTCCAAAAGAAACAGACCAAGGATTAACATTATTATTCGTGAATTTTGGTGAAAAAGAACAAGCACATTGCATGAAGTTAGTGCATGAAGTTCGCGCAAATGATATCGATTGTGAATTATATCCTTCAACTGCCAAAATGCAAAAGCAAATGAAATATGCCAATGACAGAAATGTGCAATATGTTGCTTTAGTTGGTGAAAATGAAATGAACCAAGAATTAATTCAATTGAAAAATATGGAAACTGGAGACCAGGAAGAGATGAGTATCGATGAATTGATTTTCAAGCTAAAAAAATAGACATCATATTGTAACGTCGAATTGCATTCGGCGGACGATATGGTTCAAAGAAATAGAAAGAAAATGAAAAACTACACCATAAATAACGAATGGATTTCACTCCATCAAATTGATGAAATTCTTGAAAATCACTTTACTCTTGAATTAGGCGAAAATGCGCGAAGTCTGATTCAGAAATGCAGAACGTATCTGGATGAAAAGATTCAACGTCACGACAAACTTATTTATGGCATAAATACTGGATTTGGATCACTTTGCAATACCGCGATTGACACAAAAAATTTAGAGCAATTACAAATGAATTTAGTGTTGTCTCATGCATGTGGAACGGGAAATGAAGTGCCACAAGAAATTGTAAAACGCATGTTGTTTTTGAAAGTTTTAGGACTTTCTCACGGACATTCAGGAGTGCAAGTTGCAACTGTTGAACGCCTAATCTATTTTTTCAATAATAACATTTTACCTGTTGTATATCAACAAGGAAGTTTAGGCGCATCCGGTGATTTGGCTCCTTTAGCACATTTATCTTTGCCATTGATTGGTGAGGGTGAAGTTTATTTCCAAGGGAAGAAACATGCTTCAGCAGAAGTTTTGAAAGCAATGAACCTTCAACCAATTGTTTTGCAATCGAAAGAAGGTTTGGCCTTATTGAATGGAACACAATTCATGAGTTCGTATGCGTCCTATTGCGTTTCAAAAGGAAATCAATTGTGGAATCAAT
>Ga0209190_1001045_pt1 | contig 19639 bp, 18 predicted proteins | sample M_140205_XF_Meta_FD_187315 | JGI IMG/M metagenome (GOLD analysis project Ga0209190, IMG submission 187315) | Freshwater microbial communities from Lake Montjoie, Canada to study carbon cycling - M_140205_XF_MetaG (SPAdes) (version 2) | ecosystem: Environmental > Aquatic > Freshwater > Lake... | reverse complement strand
CAAGTTTTGTATACAAATAAAGAATTTAAATATCAAAATCAATATTACATACAAAACACATTTTCAAGTCCAACAACTACAGGATATGAATTTTATCAGGGAGGTAATAAGTTTACAGCAACAGGAACACAATTAAAAAATCCAAAACCTTTAAAAAACCAAGACGGTACTTATACAGACCGAGAAATTCATAAAGGTGTATTTCCAGAACCAGGAGACAATGCTTTGTTAGGTCGGGGTAGTGCGGATGTTATTGTACAACAAGATGAGATTTTAATTAGAGCCGGAAAATTTAAAGGTACTCAATTACAACCAAATGTTCCACCAGTAGCCAACCCAAAAAGAGGATTTTTACAAATATCAAGATTTAATAAATCAAAAAATAAATTGACTCCAAATATTGTAACAAAATCAAATGAAATAACAGTACAAGTAAAATATCTTATAGAATGGGTAATAACCAATCCTGAAAACATGCAAGATGTTTTTTCAGGAACAATATACCTATACCAATTAAAGGCCAATTTATCAACAAATTCAAAAAATTTAACGGTTGATAGTGTTATTGATGAATCTTTAAAATCGTTGGTAAAGTCAACAACTTTTAGTTTAAAAACAAGAAACGAATCAATTGATTTGATTAATGACTTTATTAAAGAATGTAATGGTAGTCCAGAACTTCTTCCAGTATTTTACAGACCAAATAAACTAACTTATGCTTATTTAATTCCCTCAAGTCTACCAACACTTCAATATAACCCAAATTATTCATCAATAGGTAATAAAGTTTGTTTAGGTGGCAATTGTAATATTAATCTTCAAGTTATTGATATTGCAACATCTCAAATAGTTGCAACAAGTAGTATTGATGGTCTTGAAAGTGTTGCCGAAGAACTTTATCAAGCGGCAATAAATGAAATCACAAACAATTTACTTGTTCTTAATATTGAAGAAGTTATCCTGCCAGAGTATACTCAATTAAATGGAACACCAATATTCCCCCCAACTTCAATTACGTCTCAACAATCAATAGATTCAACCAATAATATTTCCTACATTTTTAATAAAGTTAAATTAAACTCAGCACTTAAACAAGGTGGTTATGGTTTAATTTATGCTGCAAATAGAGTTGGAAAACCTCTTGAGTTTATATCAACAGAAGTCCCCCAAGAAGAATATACAAATGATTCTTCAACATATGGTGCGGTTGGAGCCGGAACATTATATTTATTATCTCATAACTCGGCAATTCCTGGTAAAGGTCAAATAAATTTTAATGACACATTATATGGTATTTCTTTAGATAAATTTGTTGATGAACTATTACCAAAAACTTCAAGTTTAGTTAGGGGGGAAGAACTTTTAGAATTACTTAATTTAATTGTTAGATTCTTAAATACTCATACTCACGCATATCCTGGATTACCACCAGTTCCTGTTTCTCAAGACGGTACAAGTTCTGCGGCAATACTGACTGAGATGCAAAATGCCTATACAAAAATTCTTAATGAGAATATTCGACTTAACTAATATTTATATTAAAAAGATTAATGTCAATTTTAAGGTCGTACATAGATAAGAACAATACCATCATTTCAAATTCATATGTCAATACGGGTAGAAACCCTATTGTTGAATTGAATTTTGGTTCATCAAATTACCTAATCCCAAATTATGGTTACACTCGTTTCCTATTTGATTTGGATTTAGATTTATTAGTAGAAGATATTGCATCAGGTATAATTTCTACAGGATGTACAACAGGTATGACTCACGTCTTACAAATGACAAATACCTCATCATTTGATAATGAATTGTTAAATACATTCATGTCAAACGAAAGACGAAGAGCAACATCATTTGATTTAATTTTATTTAGAATTCCAAAAACTTCAGGTTCAACAGGAACCCCACAAACTTGGGATGAAGGTGTTGGATATGATTACACAGATTTTAATGAAAATCAAAATAGCCCGTATGGCGGCTCAACACCTCTTACGTATGTTGATAGTCGTGCGTATTCAACTCGACCATCAAATTGGTATCAGACATCCACTGTTAACAATTGGTCTCAACCAGGGGTCTATAATAACACGAATGTAGGTACCGTAAATTTCTCAGGGTTAACAATTGTCGCAACACAACATTTTGAACTTGGTAACGAAGACCTAATAATGGATATGTCCAACGAAATTAACGGTATATTAAATGGTACAATAACTGGAGTTACCGGATGGGGAGTTGCATACTTACCGCAAATTGAAAATATTACAGGTTTAACCGACAGTTATAGTGTTGCATTCTTTTCAAGACATACTCAAACATTCTACCAACCATTTCTTCAAACAACATACAACGACTTAATTAAAGACGACCGTAATATATTCTTAAAAAACCAAACAAATAAATTATACTTATACATCTATCAAAATGGTGATTTTGCCAATTTAGATTCTGACCCTGTTGTTAGAATTGAAGACCGAAATGGTGATGCCATTCCTAATATGGCAACTTTGTCAACTTGTTTAAGAACAAAGGGAGTTTATGAAGTAATAGTTCCTAATGAATTTACGGGAGCAACTCCATGTATGTTTTATGATGTATGGTCAGGATTAACAATTAATGGACAATCTTTACCAAACGTGACAAATCAATTTGTATTACAACAATATACCGCAGGTATTCAAATCGGTTCAACATCTAAAGAACCTAGTCAATTTGGATTTGAATTCTATGGTATTCTACAGAATGAACAAATCCTTAACACTGACATTAGAAAAGTTGGGGTAACAATTAAAAAAGCGTATACTGGTCAAGCTCCATTAGATGACGTATCGGCATTTTATAGAATTTATGTAAAAGAAGGTACAACTGAAGTATTAGTTCAAGATTGGACAGCAGTTAATAGAACTCCAAATGAATATTATTTTATGTTTGATATGAGAGATAAAATACCAAATCAATATTATGTTGATATTCAGGTAAATACTTCAGGAGAAAAATATACTTATAAACAAGAATTAACATTTAATATTGTTAATTATAAAAAAAATAATCCATAATTTAATTAAAAATATATGAAAACAATAAAATTAACCGAATTAGATTTAAATAGAATTGTTAAACGTGTTTTATCTGAACAAGAAGAAGCAAATTATATGTTTTTTTCAAATTTAAAACAAATGAAAAGACAACTTGAAATGATTATGGAAATGGACCCATCAGCAGTTGACCACATAATTCAAAATGGACATGATTGGGCTGATGACCATATTTCTGAAGCCAAAACAAATATTGACCAAGTTTTTGATTTCTTAAAAAATGAAATGGATAAAGAATCACAATATGTTGATTTTGAAGAAATGAATGAAGGTAGAAAAAAAACAGGTACACCCCTTTGTGCAAGAGGAAAGGCGGCCGCAAAGGCAAAATATGACGTGTACCCAAGTGCTTATGCTAATGGACATGCGGTTCAAGTATGTAAAGGAAAAATTAAAGGACTTGATGGTAAAAAACATTGTTCGGGAGCTTATTGTTAAAAAAAAAACATATAATTAATTTTTTTATTTAAATAATATCATTATATTTGTAAATAAATACTAATATAAAATTATGAAACAAATTATTCACAAATTAAAACGATTAATCCAAAAACAATATATTAAAATATATCGGTCTTCAACTCCAAAAATTACTACATACGAAAAAGATTGTGTTTCTATTTGTGAAAAATTAATAAAAAAAAATGAAACTGTTTTATTGTTAACTCCAATTTCAAACAAACGTTATATTAAAAACGAAGAAGACCAAATTTTTGTAATTTTAGAAAATTATAGTGTAAAAATAATCAACCACGTTTATTCATATACTGTAATATTAGGAGATAAGTCGTGGAATTCTGTAGTTACTTTATTTGATTCAGAAGTTGAGTCAAGACGTAATAAGTTTGAAAAAGAAATTACTTCTAATATCAAATATTCTATTAAAAAAATTTTAGAAAAAATATAACAAAAACCTATTGTTCTGTAATAATTTTTTTAATAATTCTAATTAAATCATTTTCAGTTAATCTTATTATCTTTTTTATTGACTCATTTTTTGGTTTATATGATGTCATTACAGGTTTTTGACCTTTACCTGTTTGAGTGTCTTTTTTCTCAGCGGTTCTTTTTTGTTGACATGCACTTCGTTTTTGTGAATCACTCATTTTACCTGCAACTCCGGCCGCTCTACATTTAGGGTAAGACCCTTTAGACGTATCTTGTCGTCCACATGGAGGATGTTTACCGTCAACTTTACTACAAATGTTAACCCAAGGACCTTTTGGTTGATTACTACCTTTTGGTTTTTTCTTTGTTCCAAACCAAACCGCCAAATCTTCTTTAAGTGTGCCAATAGCCCTTTGTATAATTTTTTCAGGATTTTTAACATCGCCAATGTTACCACCATCCTCATCATTTTGTCCTGTGTAAAAATTTTTTAAGTATGTATCGATTCTGGAAAGTAATTCTGTTTTATCTTCAATTTTTTTTCTTTGTTCGGGAGTTTCTTTAAAATCACCATCAGATTCTTCATACGCCAACTCCGCATTAGTATAATGATAAACAGGGTTATTAAATGGAGCCAATTGTTCATCCTGCCAATCTTGTGGGGCAAGAACAATTGGTATTTTAAAATGTCCAGCACTTCCTGAACCCGTAGCTTCACTAATTCGATTTATTTTCATATACTTACAATAAATATATTATGGAGGCAGAAAAACAACCTTATATCTTCTTATTTGATGATGTTGCAATATACAAACCTGAAGATATTGAACATTTAATTGATAATTTAACCGAAGAACAAGCAAAGTTTATGTTAATTAAATCTATTCAAATGGCGTATAAACATGGCATATATTCATTAACCGAATCTGAAATTGTGTCAAAATCACTTAGAATATTTAAATAAAAAAAAAAAGGGACAATTACTTGTCCCTTTAATTATTCTTTAAGATTTTGATTATCTCAATTCTCTTAAATCAAATGTACGAACGCCATCTACGGTAATTCTTCCGTAAAAACGATTATTTACAATTTTCTTCGCGTATCTTGTCATTATTCCTTTAATCGGAGTAAAGTTGAACGGATTATACATTGTAGGTGTTAATTGTAGAGGTACATACGGTGCGTAAATATAACCTGTGTCTAACAATGATGTTCCTTTGTGTCCCATTAACACTTGGTTAGCTGGGAAGTAAGGGTCACGGTAAACTTGGTAACGACCCGCTAATGTACCAACTCTTTCAATACCCATGTTGTATTGGTCTTGCTCAGGAGCTGCGTTTGATACGTGGAAATATTCCAAGTCATCAAATATAGCACTGATTTCAGAAGAAACAACAATCCAGTTAGCACCACCTCTTAAGGTAGATTTGTGGATTTGAGCCGAAATTTGGTTGATAGCTGTAATCAATGTTTGATTCCAATCTTTTTGAGTGTAAGGAACAGCACTTGAACCTAGACGTTTCCAACCATTGTAATCCCAACGTAAGTTCCAAGCCGCACCTTTACGTAAATCTCTTAATATTTCACGGTCGATTTCAGCCGCAACTTGTTCAGATAATAAAGCTGTTAATTCAGCTTCAGCATCAATGTTGTGGAACGCAGCAACGTCTTGTGCCATTTCTGGAGACCATTGAGCTCTTAATTTTCTTTCTGTTACAGAAACTGTAACTGACATAAGGTCAAAAGATACCTCACCAATTTTATCTTCAAATTCTAAATTCTTATATATTCTATAAGTAGATGTAAACGCATTGTTAATAGCTGTACTAGAAGAGAATGTTGAACCTGTGTAACCGTCCATAGAACCACCACAAGTAATACATACTGGTACCTGTAAATCAATTTCTAAATAGATTTTACCTTCAGCATCACACAGATTGTCATATTGACCACCACCTGTTTCACTATTAGGGAAAACCAAATTTGCGTTATTGTTACCGTATTGAACGATACCTTTACCATATCTTTGAGTTACTACTCTGAATAAGTAAGGATTAGATACGTTAGCCGAAGTTGTTGTGTTTCCAGCTGCACCATAGACAGTCAAATCAGATAAGAAAGATTCGTTATCCATTGGTTGACCATCAGGTCCGATTAATTTACCAGCTCCATCAGATGCAAAACCTGACAAAACTACCAATACTTTTCTGTAATCAGATAAAGTATAAGCTGAACCAATTAATGCATCACCTGCCCAAGCAACAGTAGCAACATCAGCTGTGATTGCAGAAAATTGTCCTTTAGAATAGTCAAATAACCCTGGAGGGTCTAACGCTGGTTCGTTACCTTCGTAGAATCTATCGTAAAGGTCTTTAGTATTGTTATAGTCATAACCACTGTTTGGTGTTTGACCCGCAGCTTGGTTTGGAGAACCATAAGGTGCGTAGTGCTGAGAAGTACCTGCTTGGTAAGCCTGAATGTTAGGTACAAAGTAGAACAATTTACCAATTGGTAAGTTCATTGCTTGTACTGAAACGATGTCATTCGCTAATAATTTAGAGAATACACGTCTAACAATTGGGAAAACCACTGTTTCAAATGCACCTGTATCAGATGTAGATGATGCTTCATTGATTAAGAATGATGCTTGGTTTTCGTATAATTGTGCTACGTTTTCTCTCATGTGACCTTTAAGACCCTCTAAGAATCCTAATTTGTGCCATTTGTTGATTGTGTCTTCTTTGATAACTTTAAGGTGTTTTAACCCAATGTTACCAACAAGACCTGATTCTAATAATGCTCCCATTTTTTTAGTATTTTTTTTTTTAAGTTTATTTTTATTGTTTAACCTAATTTACCCATTAAGTCCTTCATTCTTAAGAATTGAGGATTTTCATAAGTTTTTGATTCAATTAGGGTTGTTGATGAACCTGTAGAAACTGATTTGTTTAATTTTGTTGTTACCGATTCATTAATTGATTTTGTATCCGTCGAAGTTAATTCGTCTTTAAGAGACCTATAAAGATTTTTAGATTCTTTTAAGGTTTCAACATCGTCAAATCTTCTAAGGATGTTTATTTTTTCTTTTTTAGTTGTTGAATGTTCTGTAAACAATCTTGTAGCATAAGCCAAATTTGAATTAAAGATTGCAACTTCGTTAAGTTTTTCTCTAAAAACATTTAATGCTTTTCTATACTCCTCATTTTTTCCTCTTAACATTCTAACTTCTTCTTGAGTAGATTCTGTTTTAACACCACTATTACTATAAACATAATTTCTATTATTAGTGATACCTTTTCTCAATCCTCTACCTTCTTTGGAACCCATTCCATATGTTCTAGCAGCTTCTTTAGTTTCAGATTTTTCAAAATCTGCGTCATCTCTACGACTTTTAGTTGTCTTAATGTCTTTTGTTGCAATTTTACCATGCTTCATTGACAATCTTTCATCTTCTTTGTCTTTGTATCCTTGACCTTCTTTAGTTTCTGCTTTAACAATTTTGGATTTAGCACCCATATTTTCACCTTTCTTGTATTCAAACTTAGGTTTACCAGTACCAACTGATTTAGGACCTTGTTTTCTTTTTTCATTAAATCCGCCATTAGTCTTATTTTTATAAGAAAATTTAGGACCTAATCCTATTCCAACACCTTTAGGTTTATAAGTTTCATTGTAGTATCCGTTGTCTCCGTATCCGTCTTCGTCATCTTGTTCGTCCATGTTAAATTGGTTGAATCCGTTGTCTCCGTATCCGTCTTCGTCATCTTGTTCGTCCATGTTAAATTGGTTGAATCCGTTGTCTCCGTATCCGTCTTCGTCATCTTGTTCGTCGATTGGTATTAAGTTGTCATCATCCAATTCAAGTTCATAAATAGTTTCAACTTTTTCTGGTTCACCCATCTCAATTTCATAAAGAGTTTCTTCTCCGTCTAAATCATCACTATCAACATCACTTACATCACCAGAGTCAGAGAAAATAGCATTAATAACATCATCTACTGATTCGTCTTGTTCATCACGCATACTATAATTGTTTTTTTTGTCTTTATAAGATTCACCAAGTTTCACAAGATATTCTACATTAGCATCATCATCGGATAAATAAACGTTCTCACCATCTTTTTTTACGATAATACCGTCATCTTCACCCATAGCTTTGAATACTTTTAAAATTTCTTCGTCAGAAGCGTCAGTTAAATCTATTGGACTTTCATCTGAATCCATATCCATGTCCATATCCTCTTCATCAGAGTACATATCTTCTTCGTCATAATCCATATCCTCTTCATCAGAGTCAATGTCTTCTACATCAGAGTCCATATCAATATCATCATTATCAACATCAGCATTCGCGTCAGTATCTAAATCAATCTCATCTTCTTCTTCTTGTTCAGAAAGAGATTCTTTTACTAATTGGTTGATTTCTTTCTTCATAGTTGAAGCAAGTATTCCTTTTGCATTTTCGGCTATAGCTTCTTCAACTTGTTTCATTTGAATAAGAGCCTCTTGAACTAAAGATTTGTTTTCTTTCATTTAAATCTGTTATTTTTACAATATAAATAGTGTCAAATCATAAAAAATTCAATTTTATGGTATTACATTTTTTTTTATTTTATATAAGATTTTTAAAGCATAAAAAAAAGCGGTCGATAAACCACTTTTTTTTGTTAAATTTTTATTGAGATATTATTCAATTACCTCATCAATTTTACTTTCCGATACTGAAGTAATTCTCCAATCATTTGTAAATCCTTGATACTTTTCTGTGACTTTAGCTTCCACATCGGTTACTGAGAATCCTTTAACAAGTTTCTCTTCTCTAATTTTTTTAATTTTTCCAGTATTATCATCAAGTAAATCGTACTGAATTTTTGCTACAAAATATTTTTCGTCCATAATTTATTATTTTCCCAAATAATCGGTTAATTTTCTCATTAAGTCAACTCCTTTAGTTTGAAATTCTGAATTTTCAACCGATTTATATTTTTTTTCTTCTTCTAAATTCTCTTCATATTTATTTCTATCGTTTGGATTGGTAAATAAATACGCTCCTGGTGTTGACGGAGATGATACCAAGTCAAAACAAATTAACTCAAAATCATCTTGAACTTCATTTCTTTCTCCAACTTTTTTTAAAGAACCAACCCCTCTTGAAGAAACTCCCATTGTAACACCTTGTCTCATCAAATTAGCTGCTTGGTCTCCTTTAGTTGAAACAATACCTCGTTCATGAAATCCTGGCGATGTTAACAATTTAAGTTTACCCATTAAGATGTTTTTATCCCACCATACTTCTGTGATAATATGGGACACTCTATCCAAGTCAATTAAAGAAGATTCGGGATGGTTAAGTTCTGAGGTAGATAGACCTTTCTCAATCGCCTTTTTATAATTTTCAGCTTCTCTTTTTAATATTTTTTCAGGATAAAATCTTCCGTTTCTATTTGGAGTATCATACTTCTGTAATACCGCATAAAATTCAAATGGATTTCTATAATCCATTTCAGATGCTTCTTTTAAGATTTTGGCATTTCTAATATCTTTTGGTGATATCCAACCCGCGTCTGTTTCAACCAATATTCCATGGCCTACTTCACTTGCTTCTAAAATTCTTAATTGTTTCATTAATTCTTTTTATGATAAATATATCATACAAGTATCTTTTTAATGTTATTCGTTTTTTGATGGTGAAAATTCAAAATATTTATTTTGAATTACATTTTCTTTAACAATATTTTTAATAATTGTTTTAACCGATTCTTTAATTTCAGAACATTTAAAATCCATTTCATTATTGGTATATAAATTAACTTCTAAATTTAAAAAAGATTTTTTACCGTGTAAAATACCACTTGTTCTTAAGTCTAAATCAACAATACTTTGTTCTTTAAAAAGTTTATGATTTATGGAATTAAATACCGAATGTTTAATATCTCGACTTAGATTACAAACAACTCTATTCCAATTGTTGTGCTCAAATTTGGGAGTAACCCATGATTGAATGTTTATATATAATGATTTTAAATTTTTTGAATCTACCGTTCCATATACAGTTTTAATTGGTGTATATAAATTTATCTTTACACTTTTTCCTTTTTTCATTAAGTTTCATATTGTCAATGTTTATTTGTTTAACAAAATATAGGAAAAATAACCCCAATTGTCAAAAACTTTAAAAAAATTGATATATTTGTATTATATGATAAAGATAGATGTAAAAAAAAATGGGATAGAAAAATCCCTAAAGATGTTAAAGTCAAAGGTGATTAAAACTAAACAAAATCAAATATTGTTTGGTAAAAAAGAATTTGTTAAAAAATCAATAAGGTTAAGACAACAAAAATTAAAATCTTGTTATATTCAAAAAATAAAATCTAAATTAGATTGATTCGTCTAAGTTTTTTAATTTAAAAAAATTAAGTTGGTCAAATTTTTCTACTTTTAATTTATCTATTGTTTCAGACAATTTTGTTTTAATTTCAGACTCTTTTTCATTTTCTAAAAGATTTGTTAATTTAACAATTGTATTTTTTTGTAAGGTTTTAAATTTTCTTTTAAGTAATGTAGTGTCTTCAGACATTAATTGAATAAATTCTTTTTTTGCGGATTCGTCAAGATTTTCAATATAACCATTCATTGTTTGGTTGGCGATGTTAATCATCGACTTTAATGGAAGATTAATTGACTCTTTTATAGGTTCAGGTTTACTTGAAACTAATATTTTAATTAAATTTTTCTTTGATTCAACTCTCTCCATTAAATCCAATTTATTTGCATAAACCAAAGAATCAATATTAATATATTGATTTGACACATTTTTAGATGATATTCTTGTTGTTTTAATTGTTGGCGTCAATTTTTGTATTAAATTAATACCCTCTTCCAAAAAATCTTTTGCCTCTGTTTCAGTTAATCCTTGAGGTGTTGTTAATTGGTCATATAATGAATATAGACGTGACATGTTTTTATTGTTCAACACATCTTGTTTGAACTCTTTTAATGATTTCTTAAATTCCTGTTTATTATTATAGGATTTTAATAAATTATTTTCAATAATAGATTTAATTTCTCCAAAAGTCATTTTGTTTGTTTTGAATATAAATATTACGAGTTTAACAACTTATCCAATTCTTTTGATATTTCTCCTAAAGAATCTTGTCCTTGACTTAAATTTAAAAATCTTGAATGCTTATCAAAATTTTGTTCCAATAAAATATTCATATTAGCTTTTTTAGATTCAGGAGTTATTTCGGCTGCGGGAGGTTCGGCTGAAGGGGGTTCAACATCACCTGCTGGTGGAGCAGACTCAAAACCACCTTCTGATGGTGCTCCTTCAGCTCCTGTAGTTGATGCATTTCCTGTACTACCTGAGGATTCCCCATATAATTTATCAATATTATCAAAAATTCCGGTTTTACTAATAACCGTAGGAGTTGCTTTAAGTTCTTCTCCAACCGCTCTTTCAAGTCTTTGTTGTTGTAAATCCAATTTAATTTCTTCATCAGACCATCCAAAAATATGTTCTTTGGCCCATGTAGATGATGTGGCTTGAATACCGTTTCCTGGGTCAGCAACCAAATCTTTATATAATAACACTTTTTCTTTCCAAACATCAATTTTTAACAAATCTGCTTGAGTTGACGGATTAGTTAATCCTAATGTAAAATTTTGTAACTCGTCTTCAAACCCTAATAAAAATAAATGTACAATTGCGATTTTATTTAATTCGGAAATCATACTTTTTTGAATTCTGTTTATTGTACGAGCAAATCTAATATCTTGTAACGCCAAATTTTTTCCATCACCAACTACTTCTTCAAACCCTAAAAATGCTTTAGGAACACGAAGAGCCGTTAATAATTTCTTTTGAATATATTCTATGTCTGCAATTTCTGATAGGTTTGTTGCTCCAGGTAAAGTCGTAATTGGGTCTGGCGCTGAAGGGTCACGGACAGGAATAAAATAATCTTGGTCAACCGCCATTTGGTTAAACCTCATATCCACGTTTCCTGTTTTAGAATCCACAATTTGTTCTCTTTTGAACTTGTTGGCAACACGGTTTACGTATGCTTCAACGTCATCGTCATTCATATTACCTACAAATACTTTAAACATTCTTCTTTCAGGAGCTCTTGATGTACGATAGATTAACATCGCATCTTCTGATAATAATAATTGTTTCCAAATACGTCTTGCTTTTTCTAACATAGATGTACCATAAGGAAGTTTTCGGTCGTCTCCCAATAATCTAAAGTGGGCTATCTCCCATGATTGGAATTCCATGTTTTTATTTTTCCAAGTAAAATGAAGTGGTTTTTTATCAGTATCTTTAGTAATATCTATAGTAATATTACCGGCCACACCAGATTCTCTACGTTCAATTTCAATTGTTGGTAATTGTTGACAACCAACAATTCCCTTTTCAGGGTCTAACTTTAAATAAACAAAATTATCACCGTATTTACAAGTATTTCTTGTCCACATTGATAAGTTAGTGTTAATATCTAAGCTATTATTAAATAAATCGGCTAAGACAGTTTTAATTCTTTTTGATTCAGAATAAATTTGTAAAATAAAACCATCTTCATTTGTTGTTGTAGATTCTTCAGAATATATGTCTAATGCTGCCGAAATTTCAGGTGTATATTCCATACTTTCGTAATCATATTGAGCGGATAATCTTGATGGTTCATAATAAACTGCTTGAGTATATAAATTGTTTTCAACTTTTGCCCATTGATTTGTTAAATAAAATGTTTGTTGAGCTTGAAGTTTTTCTTTCTCGTAATCATCTCGATTTGGTGTACGTAAAAGTTCTTTTTTATCAAACTTAAAGGTTGGATAATCTTGATTCAATAGTGAATTTGGACCGAATGTTTTTGATAGTCTCTGCCAGACCGTTAGATTTTCTTGACTCATATTATAATTTACTAATTAGTTTGATAAAATAAATACTTATTAGGAACCAAATAACCATCCGTATTTTTGATAATCCGCCTTTGTTGCTTGTCCAACATTATTTAAACCACTATCTCTACCCATTTGAGGAATCATAGGATTAAAGAATTCTGACGAATTTTTGTTTTCGGTTACATTTGTTGCCCACGAGTTAATCATTGCTTTGGTATGGTTTGTAACTTTTTCTAATGATTGGAATGATTTTTCTGCAACATATAGTGCCATAGATACTCCCATAATACAGTCATCATGATGTCCTTTTTGGTGGTCAGGTCTTCCATTAATATAAATAAACGTATTCATTTCATTGTATAAACGATTTGAATACACTTTAAACCCGTGTCTTACTCCTTCTTCAAATGCTGATATAATTTGAACCCTTTTTGAGTTAAAGTTAATTCCTGGAATTCTTTCATTAATCTTTGGGTCCCATTTCCATTTATTTGTGGTATCAACATTGTCGACATATAACCCTCCCTGATAACTTAATTCTTGTAATTTTCTTGACGTGGAAATACCCATACCACCTGTAATATCAATAACACAGTAAGCATTATACATTGTTCCCCATTTATATGCAATTTCTGCCACAACATCTGGTGGAACTTTGGCAACATATTCTAACACCTGTTCCCTTTCGTCAAAATCGATGATTTGGATACATGAGAAGTCCTCAGAGTCACCTCTTGATACATCGACACCCATCACATACTTGTGTCCGTTTACAGGTTCTTTAAATATCCATAGGGACCCACCCATTAGTTTGGCTTGTGGCTCACATAAGGTGTTATTAGATATTTTTTGCATCAATTCAGATTCGAATACATTATCACCCGAACCCAAAAAGTCACATTCTAATTCCTGAGCAACTTTTCTTCTATCAAACTTCAATTTCTTAACCATACCTTCAAACCATGCGGAACATGGTTTGTATCCTTGTTTAATATAATCGGTTACAACAGAGTGGTCTCTTTCATATGGATTTTCTATCGATAATTTAATAATATCTTTTTCAGAATATTCTTCTCTATTTAATAGAAAATGTACTAAGTCAGGAGTTTTAACCATATACAAATCTTTTGTATATCTTGGGTCACGATACCAAAACATCTCGGATATTTTGAAATCATTCATATTCCTTAATGACTGGTCATAGATTTCATAGTAAATTTGGTCATATCCGTTTGGTGTGGATACAACGATAACTTTACCCCCTGTAGATAGGGACGCCATACAAGCTGACCAAAAATCTGAGTCTGCTTCGATAAACGCCGCCTCATCAAATACAAGAATGGTAGGTGTATAACCCCTCAAGGCATCTTTTGATGTTGCAACGGCTTTAACTTCACAATTATTATTAAGTTTAAAATGTCTTTGTGAGTTTTTTTCTTTTGAGAATGAAATACCAACCCAATCCGGCCATTGTTCAGTGAAACCTCTAACTTTGTTAGCCATCTCCATTGATGTGTCTAACTTGTTGGCAATAATAAGAATTTTTTCAGGTTTGTTTTTTTGAGCGAAGGCCAATTTTTTTGATATCCAAGCGGCAGTTACGGTTGTTACACCCGCCTGACGATACTTTAATGCGATATTTTCGTTGTATTTGTCGTAATCATCTATTAAACTAACTTGGTCGGGAAATAAATCTAATGGAACATACTTTGATACGGTATTATCGTATGTTTGTAAATAAGTTCTAAGTGCGTAGGGAGTACTCCTTATACACTTTGTTAACTCGATAATTAATTGTTCTTTGTTCACACATTGTTATTTAGGTCTTGTTATTCCTAAACTATTTAAGAAATCATCTAAATCATCATCATCATTACTGTCAGGGTCAATATCTTCATCTTCTTTATAATCTTCAAATTCCTCTTGCATTTGTTTTGCTTCTTCGACAATTTCTTCAAATCGTTTTTTAGCTTTACTAATCTTAGAAGAATCCTCAGAAATTGCATTTCCAATAACTTCTAAAAATTCTTTTGCCTCTATTTGATATAATAAAACATGGAAAAAATTTATTAATCCTTTATATTCAGGATTAAAAATATCATCAGGTAATGCAAACCGTAATTTTTCAACAATTTCAGGTCCAATACGTAATTGCATTGGCTCGTTTGATAATACATCAGTTTGACCTAATACTTTTGCCCTAAGATTAGAGTCTGATGGTAAACCAGCTCTACCTTTAGCCTCTTCTAATCCTTTAATAATTTCATGACAAAGAATTGGAAAAAATATTCCAGTTGCAATAATTTTAGTGTCAGGTTGTTCTTCACCTTCTTCACCTTCTTCTTCATCGGCGTCATCTAATTCAACTTTACCTGCAATACCTTGAGCTGTTTGAGCCATATGTTCAATCGCATCTTCAAAATTAAAATACAAAAAATCGGTGATTGCCATTATACCTAAATAATCTCTATATAAAGATGGGTCAATAGCATCTAATCTTGATTTAACTTCAGGTTTTTGAAAAAGGTAATGTCCTTTTTTTGCTGCTCCTTGAATAAGAGCGTTAATAATATTTCTTTTGTGCTTTTCTAATTCTAAAATTTCCTCATCAGTTAATTCGTCAAGGTCAAAAGATGAAAATTTTAATTTTTCTTCTTTATCTTCTTCTTCATCTTCTTCATCTTCAGGTTCCATTCTAAAATTACCAGTACTTGGCATTCCTAAATTAGCCTCAATTTGATATCTTCCTTCAGGAACTTCACCTTCATCTAATGACGATTGTATCGCTAATTCAATTAATTCGTCTTTATGGTTCGCCTCAATCCTCATGATATTAGGAAGTTTTCTCATCATTTCTTGGTAAATCATTTTTTGAACTTGATTAGAACTTAAATCTTGGATACCAGTAACCTGTCTTAACTTATCTGTGACTTTTTTAAACCTATCACTAACTAATCTTTGAACATCGGCAGCGCCTTTTTTCATTGCAGGATTTGTCGCGTAAAGACTATCAGGACTCGCCAATTTTCTTTCTAAATTTGGGTCCATCCTTTCAGGTGTGTTCCCGTAATCAATCTGTTCTTTTAATTTCCGTCTCATAAATTATTTTTCTAATAGTTGCATTATTACATCAATTACTTTTTCTTTGGCGTCTTCAGGAGAAACTTTCTTTGCCTTTGGTGCCGGATTTTCTCCAGGATTTGGATTTTTAAAAGGGTTCTGTCTTTTGCCAGGTTTTGTGCCAGGAGTTGTTCCGGGTTTTGTAGTTGGTTTTGTTGTTGGTGAAGGTGATGTTTCATTTTCATAAATGTATCTAACTAAATCACCTTTAGTAATTTTAGGAGGCATATGTTTTTCCACAATTTTTTGTATTTGAGATTCTAAAAACAAAGATACGGGATTTTTTCCTTCTTTTAACTGTTTTTTTACAGACATTACACATCTTTCAAATTTTCGGGTTCGTTTTGGTCCAACTTGTGCATGACAAATAGCCCAAGCGTTTGGTTTATCTTTTTTTTCTTCCGACATACCAATCATTTTACTATTGTGGTTTTCAGGTGATGTGTCATCGTCCATACCATCGTCAGACGCTTGATATTCACCATGAGAACCTTGTTGTCCTGTATATGCTTGGTCGGCATCTAAATCAAAGTCATCTTCCTCTGCCAATCCGATACCTTTCATTTTTGCACCCACTTCACCTACTTTTTGATTTAAGATATCAAGGTCTTTAATTTTTTGGGCAATATTAGGATTTGCCACTTGTTCACCCAATAATTTTGAATATAAGACATTAATTTGTGATTCAGTTAATTTACTAACTGTTTTGGGTGATAAACCTTTTTCAACCAAGTTTAGTGCTTTTATATTAGTTTTCATAGACTACTTTTTGTTCAAATTCTAAAACCAAATCTCTTTCATAGAGTTTGTCCTTTATTTCTTTTTCAGGAGTTCCGAATCGAAATACTAATCTTTTTTGTGATTCTAATTCTTCATCTTCCCATGATAATGCAACAATATCATCCATTGCATCTGTCATACAAAAAAAATCGGAGTTCTGAATTAATTCTAATTTTAAATCAGTATTTCTTAAAACTCCTACTTTCTTAATATATTTTAATTCAGGTGGTGTTGGGTATCCATTAGAAGGTTTATTTTCCCAAGATTCTCCCCAAACATCCAATTCATCTGAAAAAATAAACTCATATAAATTATCTCCCTTATAGTTTGGACCTAATCCATTAACATAAGTTAAATAACTCATAATACTCTTCCGTTTGGCGTAATTTTAAATTGTCTACCATTAGTCTCAAACACCAAATTTTTCTTATTTGTAATACCAACAAATTTAGAATTCAAATTTTTAGTTACAAATTTTTCTGCCTCCAATTCTTGTTCTATAGTTTCAGTCATTTGTTTAACTGATTCCATAATCTTTTTAACAATAGATTTTTTATATAAAGTTTTTTGAACTTGTTTTTCTGTGTGTTCTCTAATTTCTGATTTAGAAACTTCAAAATATTTTGAAATAACTTTATCTACTTTAGATTCTCCAAAAATACTATCAAAAATTTTTCCGTGACCTCCGTAACCTCCATCTTCTTCCTCTTCTTCCATTTCTCTATCACCGAACGAACCATACATACCTTCTGCCATTTCGGTATCAACAGGAACATCCATATCAGCTTGAATGTCTTCAACTTCACTATCATCAGTTAAGTCTTCTCCATCCATATCGTCTTCTTGACCATAATCCTCATCTTCGTATTCTTCAAATTTACTAATAATATCTTCCTTATCTTCTTCAGATAACTCACCTAAATTAATAGATGATAAAACCATATTAATAACATATTTAATATCTTCAGAAGTCATTCCTTCGCTATTATCTAAAACTCTAATTTTTTGAGTTAATTTTCCAGTTAATTTTTGAATTGTTTTAAATGTTACTTGGTCTTCACCTTCCATGTCATCCGTAGGCATTTCATCACCTTCCATATCATCCATAGGCATTTCTTCTCCACCCATATCATCCATAGGCATTTCTTCTCCACCCATATCATCCGTAGGCATTTCTTCTCCACCCATATCCTCCATTGGTGATGGTGGTAATTCAGGACTTGGAACTGCTGGAGGAGTAGAAGGAACTTCTGGTGGTCCTGCAGGCATTTCAGGTGCCGCTGGTTTTGGTGTTTTTAAAGTGAATCTTTTTTGTTCACCGTATAATGATACACCTTCCTCATTTTCATTAAGTCTATTTAACTCACCAGCAACAAGATTTAATCTTTTAAACGCTTGAGAATATGAAGAATAGTATTTTCTATTTCTCATAGGTTCAATATAATCCGTTTCAGATTCTGAAATGGTTTTCTTAATTATATATCCTTGTCTTTCTCTAACAATTTGATAATTATTTCCATCTGCAAGAGAAATTGAATACTCTGATGTCTCATTTTCATTTATAGTCTTAGGTGCCGATTCGTTAAAACGAGCAATTTCCATAATTCTATTTATCTTGTTTTGGCCAGTAAGTTTTTCACTTCCAATTGGTTTTAAGTTTGACATGTTTGTTTTTATTTATTTTTAGTTATTTAATCCACCGAATCCTCCAATGCGAATAGAATTTAATTGTTGGACAGCTTTTCCTTCATTATTTATGTATATTGGGTGAGGAGCAACTCCATCTGCGGGTCCACCCTCGCTAATTGAGCCACCACTAAAGTTACCTAATATTTCAATAGTGTATGCGTATTGTTGGTCAGCCGAGAATCCTGTAAATCCTGGTGTATTACTTGGTGTTTGTGTTACTGTTGGTGTTGGTGTTTTAGTTTGTGTTACTGTTGGTGTTGGTGTTTTAGTTGGTGTTACAGTTGGTGTCGCAGTTTTAGTTGGTGTTACAGTATTAGTTGGTGTATTTGTTGGTGTTTTAGTCGGTGTTGGTGTATTTGTTGGTGTTTTAGTTTGAGTAGGTGTATTTGTTGGTGTTTTAGTTTGAGTAGGTGTTTGAGTAGGTGTCTGAGTATTTGTTTGTGTATTAGTAGGTGTCTGAGTATTTGTTTGTGTATTAGTAGGTGTCTGAGTATTTGTTTGTGTTTGGGTTTGAGTTTGAGTAGGTGTTTTTGTTGTAGTTACTGATGGTGTTGGTGTTTTGGTTGTAGTTACTGATGGTGTTGGCGTATTACTTGCCGTGTTTGTTGGAGTTACAGTAGGTGTAGGTGTTGGTAATGGGCATGAGCCTAGTGAAACAAAGGTACCATTACCTTGAATTATAGTAACTTCTGTTGCACATTTTATAAGTGTTTGATATGCTCCTAACGTAAATTGAAAAATAAATCCGTCACAATCTCTACCCACAAATGCAGTACCAGTTGTTCCACCATCTAACTCATATGTTTTACACACATTAGGTGTATTACTTGGAGTTACTGATATAGTTGGTGTATTAGTTGGAGTACTAGTTGGAGTCGCAGTATTAGTTGGAGTTTTAGTTACTGTTGGTGTTTGTGTTTTTGTTACTGTTGGTGTATTAGTTTGAGTATTAGTTACTGTTGGTGTTGCAGTTTTAGTTGGTGTTTGAGTTTGAGTTGTAGTATTTGTTGGTGTATTAGTTGGTGTTTTTGTTACTGTTGGTGTATTAGTTGGAGTTTTTGTTACTGTTGGTGTATTAGTTGGAGTTTTTGTTACTGTTGGTGTATTAGTTTGAGTACTTGTTACTGTCGGTGTAGGTGTTACAACCGCCT
>Ga0209190_1001039_pt1 | contig 19713 bp, 9 predicted proteins | sample M_140205_XF_Meta_FD_187315 | JGI IMG/M metagenome (GOLD analysis project Ga0209190, IMG submission 187315) | Freshwater microbial communities from Lake Montjoie, Canada to study carbon cycling - M_140205_XF_MetaG (SPAdes) (version 2) | ecosystem: Environmental > Aquatic > Freshwater > Lake... | reverse complement strand
CCGACTCGCTGAGCGCGACCGCGAGCGACTCGGTGACCGTCAGCTATCCTTTGGTGGCCAATGCCGGCGCGGACAAGCTCTGCACACCGAGTTCTCCCTCGGCCACGATTGGTGCCACCCCGACCGCCAACGGCGGCACTGGTCCCTATACCTACCTCTGGTCTCCAAGCACCGGCCTGAGCAGTACCACGGTCGCCAATCCCGTCGCCTCTCCTTCCACCACCAAGACCTACACCGTGCAGGTGACCGACTCGTTGAGCGCGACCTCCTCCGATTCGGTGATCGTCACCTACTCGGTGCCGAACGCCAACCTGATCAGCGTGGACTTCATGCAGAGTAGCGGTACCACGTGTGTGGGTAACACCACCCTGACTGGCACCACCATGAAGAACGCCGTGGGCAATGTGTTCACCGGTCAAGTCGGCAACTGGAACCCCATGAACATCGGAACCTACAGTCAGAACAGCGCCATCAGCGGTTTCCTCAACAACGGCGCCGGCACCGCGACCACCGTCAAACTGGCTCTGGGACGCGCGACCGGGCTGAACAATACCATCGCAGGCGCTTGGCGCTGCTCGCCGAATGAAGGTGCGCCGGGCGGCCCCGATGCATTGCGCTCGGAAAGCGCTTATCTCTATTACCCCGCTTTGACTGTCGATCATTATGCCTGGACGTTGACGGGCCTGACCCCGAATGCCCACTACAAGTTGACTCTCTTCGGTAACGGAACGAACACCTTTACTAACATCGCGAACAGTGCGGCAGGTGTGCCGGATGCGGAAGGCGACTGGAACTGGACGGATATCACCGCCGACGGCTCAGGCGTGATTCTCGGCACCTTGTTGACGACCGGCAACAACCAGACCTTCGGTCTTTACGGCCTCCAGATTGAGACGCTCGGCACGACTCCTTCCGGCTACGCCACCTGGTCAACCGCCTACGTCGGCGGCGGGACGGCGGGCGAAGATTACAACAATGACGGAGTGCAAAACGGCATTGCCTACTTCATGGGCATGAACGGCCTCGCCACCAACCCGGGCGTGGTCGGCGGCACCGTCACGTGGCCGCGCGACCCGGCCGCTACCATCACTTCCTTCCGGGTGCAAATCTCCGACAACCTCGCCACATGGACCGACATCGTGCCGCCAAACGCGAGTATCGATACCTCCGTCCCTAACCGAGTGACCTACACGCTGCCTACCGACACGGCGAGGAAATTCTGCCGCCTGGTGGTCGTCCCGTAACCTAATACATACCCGGAGTCTGGATCTAGCACATCCTCCCCTCCCCCGATCCTCACATGAGTTTTCTCAAAAGACCTCGCCAAAAAAGCTATTTCAAAGCAGTCGTAAAATCGCGGCATTTCGCCGTGCTGTTTCTCGCGATCTGCCGATCATCCGCCCCGGCCCAAGAGGCACCGCCGGCGCCCGCAAGCATTGTGGCCGCTAACGACCTGATCCGGCGCGTGCTGCCGCAACAGGCTTACCGTTTTTCGGTCGAGTTGACGACAGCCACGGATGGCCTGGATGTGTTCGAAATCGAGGCAAAGTCCGAGCGCATCGTATTGCGCGGCAACAGTGGCATCAGCATTGCGATGGCCTTCAACTGGTATCTGCGCTATGAAGCAAAAGTGAACTTCGACTGGCAGGCCGCAGGCCCGCTTGAATTCAAGGGTCCGCTGCCGCAACCCAAGGAAAAGATCCGCCGGGAATGCGCCGCCAAGGAACGGTTCTTCCTTAATTATTGCACTTATGGTTATACCATGCCGTGGTGGCGATGGGACCAGTGGCAGCGCTTCGTCGACTGGATGGCCATGAACGGCATCAACCGCCCGCTCCTGCAATGCGGCCAGGAGGCCGTCTGGCTCGAGGTCTGGAAATCCTACGGCCTCACCGAAGAACAGGTACGCACCTATTTCTGCGCGCCGGCCCACCTGCCGTGGCACCGCATGGCCAACATCGACAAATGGGGCGGCCCGTTGCCTATGTCGTATATCGAAGGCCAGAAAATCCTCCAACAAAAAATCCTGACGCAAGCCCGCGCCCTTGGTATGAAACCCATCCTTGGCGGCTTCGCCGGGCATGTGCCCGAAGCGCTCAAGTCGGTGAAACCCGATGCCAAAATTACCGGCATCGCCCCGGGATGGGGCGAAATGGAAGCACGCTACGCCACCTGGTTCATCGATCCCACCGACCCGCTGTTTCAGGAAATCCAAGTCCGTTTCCTCAACAAGCAGAACGAACTTTATGGTTCCGACCACCTTTATGGCGCCGATCCGTTCAATGAGATCACGCCCCCCAGTTGGGAACCCACCTACCTCGCCAGCGTTGCCAAGTCGATCCATGCCGGCATGGCCGCCGCCGATCCCGAGGCGGTTTGGTATCAGATGTCATGGACCTTCTATTATGATGAGAAATGGACCCCACAGCGACTCGCCGCCATGGCCCGCGCCGTTCCACAGGGCAAACTCGTCTTTCTGGATTACGCCTGCGAGGAAGCCGAGTTCTTCCGCCGCTCTGATAACTTTTACGGCGCCCCATTCCTGTGGTGCTATCTAGCCAACTTCGGTGGCAGCACCCACCTCGTCGCCCCTATCCACAAACTCTCATCCCGCCTCAACCAGGCGCTCACGGTCCCCAACTGCCGCGGTGTCGGCTCCACTCTCGAAGGCATCACCGTCAATCCGATCGCCTATGATTTGCTGTTAGAGCAACCATGGCACCCGCAGGCCTCCGTCAACCTCAACGACTGGGTGGCGGATTATGCCACCCGCCGCGCCGGCCGCACCGACCCTGCGGTGAAACAAGCTTGGCAAACGCTCGTGGAAAAAGTCTTGCTCGACCAAGCCATCGGCATCTGGGGCCACGGCACGATCTATCACGGCCTGCCCCATGACGACCACCAGTCCGGCCCCAGCAACCGCTGGAGCGACCATTCCTATCCCTATCAGCAGAAGAACCTCGTCGCTGCGATCTATCAAATGGACCGAGCCGATCCCGCGTGCCGCCTGGCCGACGGCTACCGCTTTGACATGGTCAATCTGACCCGCCAGGCGCTCAGCAACCAAGCCTCCATCGTCAACGCCCGGATGATGGTCGCCGCCGAAAGCAAGGATATCACCGCTTTTCGGCGCGAGTCCGCGCTGTTTCTCGCCATCGGCCATGATATTGACACCCTACTGGCCACCCGCCACGAATTCCTGCTAGGCCGTTGGCTCGCCGATGCCCGGTCGTGGGGTACCACCGCCGCCGAGCAGGCATACTATGAGTTCGACGCCCGCCAGATCATCACCACCTGGCAGAAGGCCGGCACCTGCCTCGACGACTATGCCAACCGCCAGTGGAACGGACTGATGGGAAGTTATTATCTCGAACGTTGGACGGAATATATCAAACGCATGGACGCCGCCCTTACCACCGGCGTGCCGTTGGACAAGGCCGCCTACACCGCGTGGCGCATCGCCTTCGAAGACCGCTGGGTGGCTGCCACCGGCGAAAAATTCGCCACCACCCCGCAAGGCGACGCCTGCGAAACCGCCAGCCTGCTACTGGACAAATACCGCGCCGAACTTGCAACTCGTTAGATATACCACCGCCATACCCATGATCCCCAGCCACATTCTCCACCTTATATGATGACACATACGCTCCGTTTCCTGCTGTTGGCCCCGGCGCTCGCGCTCGTCGCGCACGCCGATCCCGCCACGACCCCGCCCGCCTTGAAAACCGAGACCCTCAAGGGGATGTATGCCAGCGCGCGCTTCCGGCCGGACGATTGGAAGATCCTCAAGGACCCGAAGGAATTTATAGGCTTCCTCGACCAGGTCTATGAAACCATGGCCGAGTTGACCGCCAACCGCCCGCCGATGGAATTGCGCGGCTATGAAAAGCTCGGTGCCTGGGGGACCGCCGGCATCGATGGCATCAACATCGACTGGACCTGCGTGCCGCCCTTCATGAACGATTTCAACACCGGAAAGATCGAGTTCGGCTTCGTACATGAAATGGGCCATGTCTTCGATGCCCGCGACTTCCCCCGCTGGTACATCACCCCCGGCTGCGGCGGCGAGACCTTCGCCAACATCAAACTCTCCTACGCCTTGGATCGCCTGCTACTCAAGGACAACAGCTACCGCATCGAATTCGGCCCCGGCGGCCTGCAAACCGGCTACGCCTTCAATAACAGTTTCTATCTGAACGCCGGCAAGAATTACCTCGCCGGAGACACCCCATGGGACAAAATGTCCGTGGACGACCTGCAATCGTTCCATCTAACCCTGATCCGCAAGTACGGCTGGGATGTTTATAAAAAATGGTTCCGCGCTTACCCGATTATTGAGGCCCAGAAGGACGGCCGCGCACCACCCGGCGTCAGCGACCCACTGCGCATCAACCTGATCTGCGCCTTGCTCTCGATGTTCTCCGGCGAAAACTTGGTGACGGATTTCCAACAGTGGCGCTTCCCGGTGACCGACAAGAGCGTGATCGAGGTGGCTAAACGCTATGACCTCAAACGCGTCTGCGCTGCCACCGACGCTCAGTTCGCCAAGGAATATGCCGACGGTAAAATCTACATCGACCCGCTGAGCCTGCAAGTACGCGTTAACAAGGCGTCCGACGGCAAGGCCCAAGCTACGATCTTCTCCATCCTCCGCAGCACCCCAAGTGTGATTGTGCGCTACACATTGGACAACTCGCCGGTCACCGCTGCGTCCAAAATCGATTCGGGCACCCCGTTTCCCCTCCCCGCGGGTGCCACCGTCAATGCGGCGATGTTCGCCCCCGGCAAGGCACAACCCGTCCTCACCGCCTCTTCCAAGGCCTCGCTTGACTCATAAACAGGTCCCGCATGAAGACCGAAAATAACAAGACCGAAGAACGCTGCACTTCAAGACCGAAGACAAAAAACCAGAGAAAAGGCGAAACCCGCCCGAACGGCCTGCTCTTTTCTTCCGTCCTCTTTCTTCTCCCCTGCCAGGCTACGGCCTCCCCCGCAGATCAACCTATGGGCATGTATTTCCACAAAAAAACCTACGTCGAGCAGCCGCTGCCGTCCTTTAACGCGGCCAAGCCGCTGCTACCCGAACCAGTGCTGCCATCCAAACCGGAGTGGGTCGCGATGTACTGGAAGTGCTGGCAGCTCGCCTTCTCGCACCTGCGCCAACCGCCGCAGGGGTCGCCGCTGGTTTCCAACTGGCTGGATGAGGCGTTCTCACCCAATATCTTTCAGTGGGACACCTGCTTCATGATGATGTTCGCGCGCTACGGGCACTATCAGTTCCCCGCCATCCAGTCACTCGACAACTTCTACTGCCTCCAACGCCCCAGCGGCTTCATCTGCCGCGAATACCGCGAGGCGGACGGCGCGCCCGTGCACTACGATTTCGATGGTGGGATGTTCTCGCCCAAGGGCTGGAAAAACGCGGTCAACCCGCCGATCTTCTCGTGGGCGGAGTGCGAATCCTATAAAGTCACCGGCGACAAGTCGCGCTTCGCTGAAATCCTTCCAGTGTTAGAGAAATACGTCGCATGGCTCAACCGCGACGGCGATCCCGGTGCCGCGGACTGGGAAAGCAACGGCCGCCGCTCCCATGGCACGCCCCACGGCCTGTATTGGAACACCCCGCTCGGCTCCGGCCTGGACAACACCCCCAAACCAACCGACCCCGGCTGCGGGTGGGTCGACATGTCCTGCCAGATGGTCATGCAATATGACAACCTGGCCACCATCTATCAAGAGTTGGGCAGCCCCGACAAGGCCCGGGTCGCGAGCGCAGAGGCGCGAGCGATCAGCGAGCGCATCAACCGCTGGTGCTGGGACGAAACCGACGGGTTTTATTACGACGTCAGCGCCGACGGCACGAAGTTTCGCAAGAAAACCTCCTGCGGCTTCTGGCCGCTGCTCGCGGGCGTAGCCTCTAAAGCACAAGCCGCCCGGATGGTGGCGCATCTGAAGGATCCCAATAAATTTTGGCGGCCGATGGTGTTTCCAGCGCTGGCCGCCGATGAAAAGGAATACGAGGCCGACGGCGGCTATTGGCTCGGCGGCGTCTGGGCACCCACCAACTATGCGATCATCAAGGGCCTCGAGCGCGCCGGCGATGAGCCGTTCGCCGCCGAAGCCAGCGAGCGTTATCTCCACGGCATGGCCGCGGTGTTCCAACAAACCGGCACGGTCTGGGAAAATTACGCCCCGGAATCCATGGCACCGGGCAATCCTTCCAAGAAGGACTTCGTCGGCTGGAGCGGCTGCGGCCCCATCGCCCTGCTGATCGAAAACGTGTTAGGTTTCCGGCCCGACGGCGCGCGCCAGGCGCTGCATTGGAACCTGCGCCTCGCCGAACCCCACGGCATCCGCCAACTGCGCTTCGGCGCGGTCACCGCCGACCTGCTCTACGACGGGAAATCCACCGTCACGGTTCACTCCAACGCTCCGTTCGACCTCACGATCAATGCCCGCCACATTGCCATCAGGAAAGGCGACAACGCGATCGAAGACGTCGCCCTTCCTAACCATAAAGCCGCGCCATGAAACTCTTCTGCGTGTTGGCCATCGCCCTTACCACGCCCGCCCTGTTCGGCCAGACGGAACCCGCCGCCAACCCCGCCGCTGCCGGGCGCGAGCTGATCGCACGGGTGCTGCCGGAGCATGCCGGTTCGTTTGTCTGCGAGGTCATCCCGCCGGACGCCGGTAAGGATGTGTTTGAGATCGAGGCCAAGGACGGCAAGATCGTGCTGCGCGGTAACCACGGCATCGCCATCGCCACGGCCTTCAACTGGTACCTGCGCCAGCAATGCCTGATCAATTATGATTGGGAGGCCGCCGGACCCCTGCGTCTATCAGGCGCACCGCCGCTGCCCGCGGCCAAGCTCCGCCAGACCTGCGCCGCGCCCGAACGCTTCGCGCTGAACTATTGCACCTTCGGTTATACCTTCCCGTTCTGGAAATGGGACCGGTGGCAGCGCTTCGTCGATTGGATGGCCATGAACGGCATCAACCGTCCACTGCTGCAATGCGGCCAGGAAGCCACTTGGCTCAAGGTCTGGCAGTCCTACGGCATCCCCCAACAGAAAATCCAAGAGTTCTTCGCCGGTCCAGCCCACCTGCCGTGGCAGCGCATGGCCAACCTTGATGCGTGGGGCGGCCCGCTGCCGATGTCCTACATCGACGGCCAGCGCGAACTGCAACTCCAAATCCTCACCCGCGCCCGCAGCCTCGGCATGAAACCGATCCTCGCCGCTTTCGCCGGCCATGTTCCCCCGCAACTCAAGGAAGTCAAACCGGAGGCCAAGATCAGCCAGATCAAACCGGGCTGGGGCGGCATGAAGCCGCAATTCGCCACCTGGTTTCTCGATCCCACCGATCCGCTATTTATCGACATCCAGCACCGTTTCCTCAAGGAACAAACCGCCATGTATGGCACCGATCACCTCTATAGCGCCGACCCCTTCAACGAAATCGCCCCGCCAAGCTGGGAGCCCGATTACCTCGCCGGGGTTTCCAGGACGATCTATCAAGGCATGGCTGGCGGCGATCCCGACGCGATCTGGTACCTGATGTCGTGGAATTTCTTCTTCGACAAGGACTGGACCCCGCCGCGCCTGAAGGCGCTCACCCTCGCGGTGCCCAAGGGCAAGATGATCTATCTCGATTATGTCTGCGAACAGGAGGAGTTCTTCCGCAAAACCGACAACTTCCACGGCGCCCCCTTCGTCTGGTGCTTTGTCGGCAACTTCGGCGGCACCACCAGCTACGCCGCCCCGCTCAAGATTGTTGCTGATAGATCCTCCGCCGTCCTGCCGGTCTCCAACTGCCTCGGCGTCGGTACCACCCTCGAAGGCCTCAGCATCAACCCGGTCGCCTTCGACCTGCTTTTCGAACAACCGTGGCGCTCCGGCGCCAAAACCAAGCTCGATCCGTGGCTCACCGCCTATGCCGACCGCCGCGCCGGCCGCCGCGATCCGGCGGTGCGCAAAGCCTGGGCGATCCTCCAGGCGGAAATTTTCGGCGACGATCCGGAGGGCCTGTGGGGCCGCCAGAACTTCCTCCAACAGGTCCCCGACCCGGGCAACAACGGCCGCAAGGTGCCAATGCCGGAACGGCAGGCCGTGCTCGTCTCGGTGGTCGATTCGCTGCTAGCGGCCGATCCCGCCAGCCGCACCGCCGACGGCTATCAGTATGATCTCGTCAACCTCACCCGCCAGACGCTCAGCAACGCCACCTACATCGTCGGCAAGCGCGTGATGAGCGCGGCCGCCGCCAAGGACTTGCCGGCCTTCCGCCGCGAAGCCCAACGCCTGATAGAGCTTGGGGAGGACCTCGACACCCTGCTCGGCACCCGCCACGAATGGCTGCTCGGGAGTTGGATCGCCGATGCCCGTGGCTGGGCCGCCACCCCCGCGGAAGCGGACTACTACGAACACAACGCCCGCGAGATCATCACCACTTGGCACGAGGCCGGCGGCGGCCTCAGCGACTACGCGCGCCGCCAGTGGAACGGCCTGTTACGCACCTACAACATGGACCGCTGGCGCGAGTTCATCCGGCGCATGGACCAGGCGCTGGCAAGCGGCACGCCGTTTGATGCTGCGGCCTATCAGAAGGCACGGGTCGAGGGCGACGCCCGTTTTGTGACCTCCACCGGCGGCGGTTTCCCCACCCGCCCGGCGGGCGACCCGTATGAAATTTCCGCCCGCCTGATGGCGAAATACCGCGCCGACCTGCTGGTGCCCGCTCCAAAGGATGAGGCGATCACGGAAAAAACGCTGACCAAGCCGGCATGGTCGCCTGAATCGTTCGTTGGCGACGCCCTGCACCGTTGGACATTGGACGCCTCCGCGCTGATCCGCGAGGCGGGCCCGCAAACCGTGACCTTCCGCTATCGTGGCGGCGATTCGGCCCTGCTCATCCACCAAGTGGCAGTCATGCAGGACGGCCGTGAACTCGCCAAAGATACCCATGAAGGGGCGACCGGCAGTCAGAACAAAAACAATATCTATCAACTCAAGGTGAGAAAACTGCAACCCAGCAAACCGGTCACCCTGGTGATAGAAGTGGAACCAATGTCGTCGGTACAAACGAGCGGCGACATCGAAATCAGCCGCGGTGCCCCCAACACGGCGAATCCCTGAATCCTGTGGCGAAGGCCGAGGGCCTCGCCGGACAAGGTGTTTCTCTTTGAAGCCTGCATGTGCGGCTATTTCGACAACAGCACGTCACCGTTGAGGTAGTCCTCCGGATTGGAGGACTACTTTCTCGGAACTTACTATTTCGACGCTGACATACTTACTTGCCGGCTTCGAAGACCCGCAGTTCCACCAAGTGGACGGCGGGGTTGGCGCTGTTTTTTAGCATCGTGATGCGCACGAAGCGGGCGTCGGCGGGCGCAAACTCGTGCATTTCACCGGTCACGGAGGCTGGCTTGGTGCTGGTGCTCATGTCCACGACCTGCTGCCACTGCTTTTCATCGGTAGAGACTTCAACCTTGTATTGGTAGTAACGGCCGCCGCCCCAGTAGGGGTAGACCTGCGCGCGGTCGAGCTTGGTGACCTTGCCGAGGTCCACCTGGAGCCACTGCGGCGAGGGTCCTGCCCACCATGCCTTGTTGAGGTCCACCGTTCCGTCCACGGCGTTTTCGCCGGCGTAGCTGCCTTCGGTGGCTGAAACGGTGACCGGGCGGCCGGTGGTGAGGTTGGGCGCGTAATCGACCCAGTTGTAGGTGGCCTTCCAGAGGCCGCCGAGCTTCTTGCCGTCCACGAACAAGGCGGCCTTAATGGTCGCGGTCTTCTTGGCGAACTCGAACGGCTTGGTGTATTCGATGGAGTCGGCGGCGGGCTCCTTGTCGTCGAGCGTGTAGCGGATGGTGCCCGGCATGGTGGACTTGAGGGTGACGGTGAGCGGATCCTTGTAACGGTTGTCCGCCACAGGCAGCAACTCGCCCGCGACGCTGCCAGAGACGGGCATGAGGTGGTATTCGCGGGTCCAGACGGCTCCTGCGGGCTTGTTGGCGGCATCATAGAGCCGAGCCTTGAGGATGACCTTGTCCGCCTTGGCAGTGATGAGTTGAATCGGACTGGTGTAGAGTGTGGAATCCGCGGCGGGCGCCTTGCCGTCGAGCGTGTAACGAATCTTGCATGCAGGGAGGTAACTTCCCAAGGCGACGGTTGACTTGTCGTCAAACGAGAACTTGGGGAGAATGCCGGAACCTTCGTCGCCCTGTCCGCCGTCCTTGAGCCATGAATTAAGATTTTGCACGAGGGCCTTTTCCTCAACGACGATGCCGCACATCAGGCAGTCAAGCATGCCGTCGGTGGCTTCCAAGCGGCGGGCCATGTCCTCATAGGGCAGCTTGGCATAGGGGTTCCAGATACGCTCGTTGCGCGTGGAGATCTTGTAGCGCAAAAACGGCACAGCCGACGCGCCCGACAATTCCCACAATACCAGTTGGCCGCCGAGCATCAGATTCGGGTCCATTTCCTTGGTCCAAGCGTTCCAAAGATAGACATCCTTGACGGGCTGATAGACGCAGGGTGTCCAGGTGACTTGAATCACGGGGCGGCCTTGCTTGAGGTAGTCCATGGTGGCGCCGTTGTTGCCGTCGATATGCCATAACATGATGGCAACATCCTTGGGCACGCGTTCGGTGATCGGGGCGTCCTCCCAGACGATCGTCTTCTTGCCGTGCTTTTTGACGATTTCATTCATCTTGGCGATATGCCAAGCGAACATGTCTTTGCCATCCTTGAGGCCGTTGGCGGCGCGGAAAGCCTTCGAGTTTTCATCGCGGCTGATAGGCTCGATGTTGCACTCGTCGCAACCGATGTGGATGTAGGGCGAGGATTTGAAGATATCGGCGGCTTCGCCGATGATCGTATCGAGGGCCGGATAGAGTTTGGGATTGGTCATGTTCATGACCGCGACATCGGGACCGAAGACTTCGGGCAGGTCGCGGCGGGCGGCACCGCTGTGGCCGGGGGTTTCAATTTCGGGCACGATGGTTACGCCGCGCTCGTCGGCATATCGGACCATTTCCTTCCACTCCGCCACGCTGTTGACCTTCGGCACTGGGCCGCCGCGGGTGGAGGTATTGGACTTGCCCAACTGCGGATAGGCGGTGGAGGGAAAAGTCCACGAATGGTCGTCGGTCATGTGCAACTGGAGGAAGCGCAGGCGGTAGTGGCGCATCATGTCCACCACGCCCCTGAGTTCTTCCATCGTGTTTTCTTGGCGGGCGAGATCGACCATGCAGCCGTAATACTGCGAGTGGGGTTGGTCCTTGATGGAGATCTTCGGAATGCTGAACCCGGTCTTGTTGCGGGTGATGGCCTGGAGCAACAGGCTGGTGCCATGGGCTGCTCCGATGTAGCCGCCGCCCGTGACGGTGACCCGGTCGGTGACGGTTAGTGTGCAGGCGGCCTCGTTCTTGAGTGCCGGATCGATGACCACGACGATATCGCCAGCCTGGCCCGCGCCCATGGCGGCGGCCGGTTTAATGCCGGTGAGCATCTGGATTTCACCGACGAGCACTTTGACCAGTGGTGCCAGCGACGGGACGGTTGTGACGATTTTAGAGGTGGTGCCAAGGGTCAATACGCCCGGGGCCTCGACTTTGAGCGACTGCGGCCAGGGAAGGAAATTGAAGGGCGTGCCCGTCGGGGGAATATCGGCGGCGGTGGCAACGCTGACTAACAAAAAGGAGAGCAACTGATGCTTGAGTCGGTTCATGGATTGGTGTTTTCGGTTTGATTTACAGTTTGAGAGTGGAATGCAGGGGTCGGGGCAAGCAGTTGGTGAGAACGATTACTCTTGGGGTGAAGATAGTTTGTCGCGCTTGGTCGGGCGACTGTGGAGCCCGCAACGGGAGCCGCAAAGGCGGAAATCCTTCATGCCGAATGTCCAATGTTTGTATATCACTTCCGACTTTTCAGAACGGGGAGGGCTTGCTGGATCGACCATCCGTGGTGTTCGAGAACCTCCGCGGCGGTTTCACGCGCGACGCCGGTCAAGTCCTGGACGATGCGGATGGCGCGGTCCCGCAACTTCGCATTGGTGGGATGGACATCGACCATCAGGTTTTCGACCACCTTGCCAAGTTGCACCATGGCTAGGGTGGTGAAGATGTTGAGCAGGAGTTTGGTGGCGGTGCCGGCTTTCAGGCGGGTGGACCCGGTTAGGACTTCCGGGCCGATGGCCGGTGCGATGACTAGGTCGGGCCGGTTGCCGCGATCGAAGACGAGGCCGGGGTTGAAGCAGACCAGAATGGTGGTGGCACCGAGGTCCCGCGCCGCGTGCAGGGCACCCCACACGAATGGAGTGCGCCCGCTGGCGGCGATGCCTATCACCACATCCTTGTTGGAAACGCCGCGGCCGCGCAACGCGCGCGCGCCGCCGTCTAGGTCGTCCTCGGCATCTTCCTGTGCGCCATGCATCGCCTGATCACCGCCGGCCACGATGGCTTGGGTCATTTCCGGCGGCACGCTGAAAGTGGGCGGACATTCGTAAGCATCGAGCGCCCCGAGACGGCCGCTGGTGCCGGCCCCGACATAGATCAACCGACCGCCGCCCTGATAAGCGCGCACGATGAGTTGCACCGCCTGACAGATTTTCCGCTGTTCGCGCAGGAGTGCCGCCGGTATGGTGGCATCTTCGGCGAGCATGAGCCGGATGGCCGCAGCGATTGACATCCGATCCAGCTTTCGCGAGAGCGGATTGCGCTGTTCAGTGGGTGAGAGTCCCCGGGACTGGGGAATCAAATCGTCGGCAGCTGGCGTGCCGAGCGCCGGCGGTCCTACAGTTAGAACGGGCGCAGCGTTGGCCGCTGGCCGGGGTGGTTTGCCATGTTTTTTTTGCGCCAGACACACCGCGCCCCAAGCCCCCTCGCGAGCGAGCACTTTCACCTCCGCTCCGGGCCAGTCCGCCTTGAGGTGGCGGCCGACCTCGCGGGCGAAAGCGAGCTGCTTTTGCAGGACACTGCCGGTGAGCACAAATTCGACGCCGCTCGCATTTTGTACCAAACGACGGGCGCAGGCGATGGCATTGCCAGCAATCAACTCCGCCGACTCGGCCAGGATTTCGCAGGCGATCTTGTCGCGATCTGCGGCGGCCGCGAACAATTCGACGGTCAGGGCGGCGATCGTGGCTTTGTCCGCACCGCCGGCCCAGGCAATCAGATCGGCGGGAGATTCCAGTTGCAGCGCTTGCATAAAGCGCCGACCCAGCGGGGGCCACTTGCCAGTCAGGTCCAGTGTCCGGAACACCGCCCGCATCGAGCGCAGGGCGATATCATAGCCGCTGCCGCCGTCGCCCAGCAGGTGGCCCCAGCCGCCGGTCAGCACTTTCGCGCCTTTTACCGTCTGACCGTAGCACGAGGCACCGGTGCCGCTGATGACGATGACGCGCACGCGGTTCGCAGCGCTCGTCTTGTCACCGACGGCGGCGTGCGCCGTTTCCAGATCATTGCCTGCCCAGCACGGAATCCCGGGCCAGATGCGGGCGGCTGCGGCGTGAATGCGACTGCGGTCCGCTTCGTCCAGCGCCCCCGCCATACCGATGCCCAGCGCCGCCGGTGTGGGCATCCGCCCGGCGATGCGCTGCAGCCAGCCTAACAATTCGGCATCGCCGAGCAAGCGCAAGTTGGCCGGGTCCGTGCCTTCTAGTCGTTGCAGGCAAGTGCCGGTGGCATCCGCTAGGATCGCGACACTCCGGGTCGCGCCCGCCTCGATTCCGAGAAACAATAGCGGCAGGGGTGGGGTGGAAGAAGGTTTCATGTAAGCTTTGCGGTGGAAATCGGTTGAAAACGGTATCTGGTTTGCATGGTCGAAACAGGATTCTCGCAGGTGCAGCTGGCTACGGAGCTGCGGGAGGGGTTTGCCAGGCAGGGGTCACTGCGGATATCACGTCCTTCACGGTCAGCCCGTCCCGCTTCCAGTCGACCTTGCCCAAGGCGGTGCGGGTGTCTTCCGTCAGCGGCAGCTTCCACTCGCCGGCGAACAGCGGGCTGAGATCCTTTTGCGCCGCCACGCTGGCGGCCAAGAGCCAATGCCAACCCTGAGCCAATGCTCCTTCCTTGGTGGCAGGAGACGAGGTCGGGCAGGTGGCCAGCTCGAGGAAGAACCGTTTCACCCAAGCATCGCCGCCGTTTTCGCGCCGCAGCCGCAACATGGCGGAGGCGTAGCGCACCGGCTGGTCCGACGGGCTGATCATCTCGCCACTTGCGTCTTTGATGCAGTTATTTTTTTCGCCGGTTCCGCCGCTGGTGGTGAACAGATCGATGAAGCTCAGGCCGCTCGTGGCAAAAAATGGCTCAACTCCCTCGATCACCTCCCGCGTGCGTGCGTCGGCGTCCTCATACTTCAGCACGTCCATGCAGACGTAGCGCATGAACACCGCGAAGCCAGTGATAAAGCAGGAATGGCGATCGCCGAAAGTGTAGTAGTTGCGACCCATCTCGTAGAAGACGTAATGTGGCATCGCCTTGGGACGGGCCTTGAGTTCGGGATAATTCTGGTCGTAGAACATCGCCAATTCGATCCCGGTCATGCCGATGTAGCCGCATCCCGCCCCGCATGTCAGATCGCCGCTGGGCACCGCGGCGATCAGCACCTTGCCCTCTAAATGCTTGAATTTGCCCGGAGTCTGGCCGGTTAGATCCGCATACACCTGCCAACCGTCGTCGAGCCGGGATACCCAAGTCGCCATCAGGGCCGGATCCAAGGTGTCGTCCACGGTCAGGAAGATCACTTTCTTGCCGGTCCAAGGAATCAACTGCAGGCTGAGGCCGAGTTTTTCCCACGACTTCGGCTGGAAGGCAAACTTCGAGTAATCGAACGGTTTGCCGGGCTTCAGGGGCGCGGCGTCAACGGCCTGCAACGGGGTTGCATGCAAAACGAACGAGAGCGTCAAAAGTTGATGGAAGATTTTCATGATGTAATCACGCGTGGAATGGTATGGGCGGAGAATCTATACTTGTTAGAGGAACGGTCTATTTCACGATAAGAATCGAATCAGAATTTCAATCCATCATCCAAGTGCCCGACGATCTTTAGGCTCTGAATGACTTTCTCTTTTGGATCACAACGGCACCGCTCCTGACCGGCTTACTTCGTCCGATCTACGATGAGTTCGACGATATGGACGGAAGGGTTGGAGCTGTTCTTGAGCATGTTGACGCGGACATAGCGGGCTTGCGTTTCCGGGAACTTTCCTGAGTATCCGCCGGCGGTGGCGGGTGCTTTGTCGTCGGTGAAATCGAGCGCCTTTTTCCAGTTCTTGCCGTCTTCGGAAACCTCGGCTGTTAGCTCATAATAGCGGCCGCCGTCCCAGTAGGTGATGACGTTGATGAAATTGACAGGCTGGACTTTGCCCAGATCCACCTGGAGCCACTGCGGGGCGGTTCCTCCATCCCAATAACTGTCCGCGTTGTCGGCCTTGCCGTCCACCGCGATCATGGGAGCTTTGCCGTCCCCGGGCTCCGGCTTGGGTCCAACGGTAACCGGCCGTCCGGTGGCGAGGTTGGGTTTGATCACCATCTTGCGGTTGAACCAGCTTCCGACGAGATGACCTTGCTGCGCACCCTTGGAATCAAACAGGCCGGCGCGGAGGTGGATGGTCTGGTCGGCGGTGATCGGACCGGTGGAGGTTAACCACTTTTCGTTAGGCATGCTGTTATCTAGGGTGTATTTGAGTGTCAGCCCCTTGATTCTCGGCACTAGGTTGATGATCAACGAGTCGGTGAAGGAATTCTCGTCCACAGTAAAGGTCCCCTTCGTTTGGAGCGATATGGGATGGACCAACTTGTCGAGGATCTGATCGGTGTGTGCCAGACGCGCCTTGAACTCCGCCAGCGTGCCACCAGCGCCGGGGTTCCAAGTTTTTTCTGAGACCAGCGCGAGGCGGTCCCGCATGCCCTGGATCTCGATGTTCTCCGAGTTTTCCCATGAACACAGTTGGGTGCCGAGGATGTTCGTGGTGTCGGCCAGAGTGGTGAACGAGTCGTTGCCGAGGTGGCCTTGGCCAAACATCGGGACCTTCCAGTTAAAAAGGAAATCCAGCGGGCGCTTGTCTCCGCGCACGATGTAGAGCGGTGTCCACGAGGCGTTGATCACTTGATATCCGCTCTTGACGATCTCGGCGGGATTGCGTCCGTGGGTCCACGACATGACAATCGCGTCCTTGGGCAGAGGGTAGGCGCCGTCCGGGTTCCAGGCTTCCTCCCAGACGATGGATTTTTTTCCACGCTTGGTAACGATGGCGTGGAGATCGACGATGAATTTGCAGTAGAGGTCGTGGGTGTTCTTGATGCCGAATTGGACCTCGGCGGCTTTGTATTCCGCGGTTTGCTCGAGTCCGCCGAGGCCGACCTCGTCCGCGCCCAGGTGGATGTAAGGCGTGCTTTGGAACACATCCATGACCTCGTTCATGAGCACGGTGAGTGCCTCGAAGGTCTTGGGGCTGGCGATGTTGACCGTGGAACCGTTACCGGGAAAGCCGAAGATTTCAGGTGCATCGCTGATGAGCCGACCGGAGTGGCCCGGCAAGTCGATTTCCGGCACCAGATAGACGCCGCGTTCCTTGGCATACTTTTCCAAGCCCTTGAGATCGTCGAGCGTGTAGGGGGCGATTTTTGGCATTGAGGCCGGTTCGAAACGGGCGAACTCCCGGTTACTTTTGCCGGCCTGCGGGAACTTGGTGGAGGGGAACATGAACAACTGGTCGTCCGTCAGATGCATGTGCAGGTAGCGAATCTTGTAGAAGCGGCAAAGTTCGATCACCTGCTCGATGCCGCCCGGCGAATGATACTTGCGGGCAGGGTCGATGAGCGCCCCGCGATAGGGATAAGCCGGTTCGTCGGCGATCTTTACATGAGGAATGGTTAGAGTTCCTTTGTCAGATCGCAACAGCTGCAGCAAAGTCACCGTGCCCGAGGCGACGCTCGGGTAATTGCCACCCGACACCGTGACGGCACTCCGTGCGTCGAGTGTGTAGGCCTCGCCTTTTAGGTTCGGATCGAGTCGCAGGACCACATCGGTCGAGTTTGCTCCGCCAGCCTGTGGTACTCGCTGCTCGGTGGCGAGTTCCACGCCGGTGAGTTGTTTGATTTCCGCGGCCAACACCTTTGCCAGTGGCTCCAAGTCCTTGCTGGCGGCCAGAATGCGGCTTTCCCGGTTCAAGGTCAGCACGCCCTGTCCCATCGTTAGCGTGCTTGGAAGTGGCACCAATGGTGGAGAGGCACTCTCAGCCTGCGCGAAGGCGAGCAGGGTCGGCAAGCATGTCAGTATATAACGAAATGTATTCATAATGGATTAATTGTTAGCTTTGTGATAATCGATTATTTTCTGCCGCCACAGGCTTGCAGGATGCCCTTGGCCACCACATCCGCGACCACAGCATTGCCCTGTGGCGATAAATGGATGCCGTCGTAGGTGAGAATTCCTTTGGGCTTGTTTTCCGAGTTACGGGTGGCCAGATACTCAAACATCGCCTTGCGAATTTCACAAAGCGCGAGTTTGTTTTGCTTCGCCAGATCCCTAACAATCCCGGCATACTCATCCATGCCCTTGTCGCAACGGTTGGTACCAAGTTTCTGCTCACCCACCACGCCCGGGGTGCAGAGAATGACAACCGCCCCTGCCCCGCGCCCCATGTCGATCATTTTTTGCAAGCCGGTGCGGTAATCTTCGGGAGTCGTCCCCTTGAGGCCGTGTTCCACATCGTTGACACCTAGAAAGACAAGCACGACCGTCGGCTTTTCCTTGTCGAGGTGCTCCTGCATGGTGCCTTTCATGTCGCCCCATGGGGATTTGCCTTCCAGCACCGTGGGAACCCGGCCGCCATTGAGGCCGTGACGAAAGATTTGTATGCCTAACTCCTTGGTCGCCGGGCTGTCCTTGATGGCTTTCCCGAGCGCATCGATATACCCGCCTTGCATCGTGATGGAATCCCCGAAGAAGGCCAACTTGTCACCTTTGCGGAGCGGGGTCTTGGCTCCGACTAGGAGTTCTACGTTCGTCGTGGAGATCGCTGGCACTTCCGGCGCGGATGGGTTGGCCGGCTCTGCGCCATATATGGAAAGCGATCCGATTAGCAGGGTAAATGTTAGTGTTAGGTGCAGAATTATATGTCGAATGTTATTTTGCATAGGTTTTGATGAAGTGAAGGATCGTGGGGTGAAAGGGGTCGGCGCCAGCGGCAACAGGAGGAATAGGGTGGTGTTTTTGGGTTGCTTCAATGAGGCAGCGGTGCCATCCACTGGTGGAGGTACTCGCTGGTGAAACGGCGGGCGGGTTTGGCGGGATCGGTTGAAATGGGATCGGGCGGGGCCTTGTCCATCGTTAGCACGACGCCGACATTGCCGTCGCCAGGGGACTGTAAAACGGAGATGGGGTGGCGGCCAACGGCCAGGGTGACGGGAGCGATGCCGTCCTTTTGGATCGCGACCACCTTGCCAGCGACCGTGAGCTGGACATTTTTGCCACGGCATACGATGCGGTATTCTCCTGCCGTGAGGGCGTCGAATTGTCCTGAGGCGGCAAGGATCAGCGGGCCGCCGAGGTCGCGGGCGAGCTTGCCGGTGGATTCAAAGCGGGCGAGTTTGCCGGTGGCGATGGGCTTGAGCTTGGCAACGTCGGGCATGGCATCTGACGTCCCGCCTGCGGGAGCCGCGTAGAGTTGATAAGAAATGCGCGGGGCCTCGCAGCGCAACTCGATCCACTTGGTGCCGCCCAGCGGCTTGTCGTCAGGGCCGAACGCACAGATGCGCAGCTCGGCGCGAGGTCCGTAATAGCCGGAGATGAAGACCTCGCCAGCCTGTTCGGGGTCGATGAGAAACGGCTGGCGATAGAGGGTGCCGGTGGCGGGGGTGGGGTTCTTGCCGCCGACGGTGTAATAGATGCGGGCGTCGCGGATTGGACTGGCGATTTCGACAGTGACGGGCTTGCCGTAGTAGAGATTTTCCTGAGTGTTGATCAGGCCGTCGAGTTTCACGGCCACCGGGTAGAGCAGTTTTTCGAGCATGGCATCGGTGTGGGCGAAGCGCGCAACATAGTCCTCGAACGAGCGGCAGGCCCACGGGCTGTAGAGGCGTTCTTGGCGGGCCGGCACCTTGTCGCGCAGCGTCGGGATGGCGACGTTGGGGCCCTGCTCCCAAAATACCATCTGCCCGCCGATGACCTGCGTATTGATCTCAAACTGCCGCGACTGCGATTGCTCGTTGAGGTTGAGCAACCACTTGTTCCACTCGTAGTTCTGCCTGGCACTCGAGGAGATGGCGGGGGTCCATGGGACATTGATGATCTGATAGCCGGCTTCTAACAAGGACTGGGGGGCATAGGACGAGCCGTGCCAGGCCATGACGATCACGTCCTTGGCGGCGGGTTCGTTGGCGCCGAAGCCTTCCCAACAAATCGTTTGTTTACCGTGCTTCTTGACGATTTCGTTGATGCGGTTGATGAAGTACGCGAATACTTGTTCGCTTTTGACACCCTTGGCGGTGAGGGCGGCGAGTTGCTCTTTGACGGCCGGATGGGCGAAGAAGGCGGCGAACTGAGTTTCGTCGGCTCCCATGTGGAAATAGGGCGAACTCTTGAAGAGTTCACAGGCCTCACCGATGAGGGTGTCGAGCACGGGGTAGATCGCCTCGTTGGCGATATTGATGACACCCAGTTTGTCAAAGCTGCCAGTGGCGGGGTTTTTCGCACCGAAGATTTCGGGCATCGC
>Ga0209190_1001037_pt1 | contig 19734 bp, 16 predicted proteins | sample M_140205_XF_Meta_FD_187315 | JGI IMG/M metagenome (GOLD analysis project Ga0209190, IMG submission 187315) | Freshwater microbial communities from Lake Montjoie, Canada to study carbon cycling - M_140205_XF_MetaG (SPAdes) (version 2) | ecosystem: Environmental > Aquatic > Freshwater > Lake... | reverse complement strand
CCAGCTGGCGCGCTATACCGACCGGCGCACCGACCTGCAGCCGTCGGTCTACGTGTCGCGGGCCGGCTACTCGATCGAAGGGGCGACGCTGGGTCCGTACGGATTCGGCGTGACGCCCGAGGACACGTATGAGGGCGCCGACACCCTCACGCACCATAGTGATGCGCACTCGCTGAAGATGGGCACCGGCGTCAAGTTCGTGCGGGCGCACAACGAGTCGCTGCCGTACGGTCGCGGCGCGTACTACTTCGCCGGTTCACCGTCGCTCTACCCGCAGCCCTACGCCTTCGTGCAGGGGCTGACGCAGACGCCCAGCGCGCCCGACGCTGACCCACGCAGCATCTCGTCGTTCTTCTTCGTCCAGGATGAATGGCGCGCGTTACCGCGGCTGGCCATCAACGTCGGGGCGCGCTACGACATCGAGCGCATCCGGAACGTCAGCGGCTACAACGCCGCGGCCGATCGCAACAACCTGCAGCCGCGCTTCAGTGCGCTGTGGACGCCGTTCGGCGGGGCGTTCGGTGTGCGCGGCGGCGCGGGGCTCTACACCCAGCAGCACCTGCTCTATTACGCCAACCGTGCCGAGCTGGAAGGGCCGGACGGCGCCGCCCTGATCACCCTCAACCAGGGGTCGCCGTTGATGCCGGTCTATCCGGCCGTACTCACCGCCGCCGTGCTCTCGCAGGTGCCGCGCGACATCTATGTCATCGACCCGGGCTTCCGCAATCCGTACGCGGTGCAGGCGGCTGTCGGCGTCCAGCACCAGCTGCGCGGCTTCGACGTCGCTGCCGACTTCGTCTTCCTCGATGGCCACGATCTCATGAGCCTCGTCGACGTGAACGCGCCGGCCTCGGTGGGCAAGCCGGTCTTCCGCAGCGCGGCGCTCGCCGATGCGACGCGTCCCGCGGCTCCCGGTGCCGGCGGCTACCGCAAGATCCTCTCGCTCGGCAACGAAGGGCGCAGCTGGTACCGCGGCCTGCAGGTGAAGGTCGATCGGTCGGTTGGCGCGCTGATGCTCGTGTCGTCGTACACGCTGGCCCGCGCGCGCGACATGGCGAACAACCAGCTGCCCGAGGACAGCCACGACCTCGCGGCGGAGACGGCGCGCGCCGACAACGACGTCCGCCACAGCGTCACCGCCGGTCTCACCTGGCAGCTGCCGTCGCGTGGCGCCGGCTTCGGCGGCTGGACGCTGTCGGCCGCCGGACAGTTCCGCAGCAACCGCCCCTACAACATCACCTGGGGCGACGACCACAACGGGACGACGCAGAACGATGCGAGGCCGGGCGGCCGCAATACCGGCAAGACCGGCGGCTACCGCAACATCGACCTCGCGCTGGCGCGCCGCGTGCCGTTCGGCACCCGCACGCTGGAGCTCCGGGCCGAGGGCTTCAACGTCCTCAGCACCACGAACGACGATGAGTACGTGGGCGCGCTGTCTTCGCCCTTCTTCGGCCAGCCGGTCAGCGCATTCCCGAAGCGCCGCCTGCAGTTTGCGGCCGTGGTCCGGTACTGATGGCGCGCACCGCTGCTCGCTTCACGCTCGATCCGCGCTGGCCTGCGGCGGCGCTCGCGCTCGTCGCCTGCCTCGTCACCGTCCAGTGCAGCGGCGGCGGCAAGTCGGGCGGCACGCCGACGAGTCCGACCGTGCCAGGTCCGTCGATTCCGAACCCGACACCGGTGCCGGTGGGTCCGGAGGTGTTTGTCGGCGCTGGGGACATCGCCATCTGCGGCGGCAACGCCGAGGCGACCGCCCGCCAGATCGACGGCATCGGCGGCACGGTGTTCACGCTCGGCGACAACGCCTATCCAACTGGAGCCAGGGTCGACTTCCAGAACTGCTACGAGCCGTCGTGGGGCCGCCACAAGTCGCGGACGCGCCCGGCTCCCGGCAACCACGACTACGGCACCGCCGGCGCCGCGCCGTACTACGACTACTTCGGCGCGAATGCCGGACCCGCTGGTCAGGGCTACTACTCCTTCGACCTCGGGGCGTGGCACATCATCTCGCTGAACAGCAACACGCCGGAGTCGGGCGCGACGCAACTCGCCTGGCTGCGCGGCGACCTGGCGACCACCACGGCCCGGTGCACGCTCGCCTACTGGCACCATCCGCTCTTCTCGTCGGGACCGAACGCCGTGAATGCCGGCGAAGCGTCGATCCGCGCCTACGCCAAGCAGCTTTACCAGTTGCTGTATGACGCCAACGCCGAACTCGTCATGGTGGGACACGAACACCTGTACGAGCGCTTCGCGCCGCAGAACCCGGAAGGGGCGCTCGACACGGCGCGAGGCATCCGGCAGTTCATCATCGGCACTGGCGGCGTTCCCCTCTATGACTTCCAGAGCGTGCGGGCGAACAGTGAGACGCGCCTGAAGGTGCATGGAGTCATGAAGCTGACGCTCTCGAGCGATCGCTACCAGTGGGAGTTCCTGCCGGTCAGCGGCGCCGGCGACAGCGGCACGCAGATTTGTCATTAGTCATTAGTCATTAGTCGTTGGTCATTGGTCACGGAGCGCCGAGTCGCGCCGTGAGCAGGTGCTATAGTCTCGATTCGCTCTGATGTTGCCCCGAGACCGAGTCGTCCTGAACCCTGCGGAGCGCCGAGCGGCGGTGATTGACGTGATCCGTCACGCCCGGTCCCGGCTCTCGCTGTCGCTGTTCCGCTGCAACGACAAGGAGATCTTCCGCGAACTGCGTGCGGCGGTGGGACGCGGTGTGGACGTCGAGGTGGTGGTCACGTCGCGCGCCAAGGGGGGCAAGAAGCCGCTGCGCAAGTTGTGGCAGCGTCTCGAAGACACCGGCGCCACGGTGCACGCCTACAACGACCCGGTGGTGAAGTACCACGCGAAGTACATGGTGGCAGACGACGGTCCCGCGCTGGTGGCGTCGCTGAACTTCACGAAGAAGTGTTTCGCCCGCACCTCCGACGCCATCGTCATCACCTGGGACCCGGACGTGATCGGCGGCTTGCGCCAGTTACTGGCCACCGACCGTGACGGCATTGCCGCACCCGACTCGCTGCCGTCACGGCTCATCCTCGGACCGGAACGGGCGCGTCGGCAGTTCACCGACCTCATTCAGCAGGCCACGTCGAGCATCCTGCTGATCGACCCGAAGCTGTCCGACCCGGGCATCCTCGGGCTGCTCGACGAGCGGCGTGCGGCCGGCGTCACCGTGCACGTGCACGGCGCGGAGCGCGTCGGCGACCTCAAGTCGCACGGCAAGATCATGCTGATCGATGGGCGGCGCGTCGTCATTGGCAGCCTGGCGCTGACTGCGCTGAGTCTCGACTTCCGGCGGGAGGTGGCGATTGAAACCACCGACCCGGCCGTCGTATCCGACATCCAGTCTTTCTTCCGAACCCTCGGTGTAACCGCGGGTCTGCCCGGCGCTGTGCCGGCCGCCGCAGGAGGCGCCTCGTGCTAATTGCTCCGTTTGCCCTGCTCTTCGCCCTCGCTGAATCACCGGCGCCCGCACCGGCTCCGGCTGCATCGCCCGTTGCCACGACTGCGGCGCCCACCACGCCGCCCGCGTCCATCTCGACCGCGGCAGCCACAGCCGCCGCGGCCCAGGCCGACAACGGGGAGTCGAAGGGGCTGCGCTTTGTCTGGAAGGACCACCCGTCGTTGCGGGCGGGCACGTGGCTGCGCCTCGATTTCGGCGTGAAGCTCCAGGGCGACAAGATGTATCCGGGAGACGACCCTCAGAACTTCGACGACCTGGTCCTGCGCCGCGCCCGCATCGGCGTCGACGGCGAGCTGTTCAAGGTGCTCCAGTTCAGCGTCGAGCGTGAGCTGACCACGACCGTAGACGCGGCCGTCGACAGGGCCGAGAGCACGAAGACCCAGTGGCGCGACCTGTTCGGCGAGATCAAGTTCGCCGATGGCCTGCAGATTCGCGGTGGCCGGTTCAAGGTGCCGTTCAGCCGGGATCAGCTCGACGGCGAGGCGAGCAACGACTTCGTCTCGCGCTCGCTGGGAGGCGCCTACCTCGCACCGGGCCGGGACCTTGGCGGCATGGTGCACGGACACTTCTTCAAGCGCGCGATCGAATACAACGTTGGCGTCTTCGAGCACGACGGCGACAACTCGCGCGCCAAGAAGATCGCGGGCGGCGACCAGACCTTCGCCGCCCGGCTCGTCGGCACGCCGCTGCGTGCGGTGAAGGCGCTGAACCTGGATCAAGCGCAAGTCGGGGCGAGCTTCGCCTCGACAGACGTCTCCGACGTGTCGAAGCTTCCCAACGGCTTGCGTGGACGGACGGTCGTCACCCAGTACGCCTTCTTCGAACCCGTGTTCGTGAAAGGCACCCGTCGCCGGTATGGTCTCGACGCGGAGTGGGAGAAGCGCCAGTTCGGCGCGCGCGCGGAGTACATCGTCGTGAAGGACCAGCGCATCGACCAGGGGCTTCGCGGCGGCACCCTGAACGACGCGGTCTCCCGCGCCTGGTACGTGTCTGGTGGCTGGGTGCTGACCGGCGAACGGAGCGCGAAGGCGGTCGTGCCGCGTCATCCGCTGTTCATGGGCGGTGTCGGCGCCGTGCAGCTCGCGGCACGCTACGAGCAACTTCGCTTCGACAGCAAGGGCACCGGCGAACCGGCGTTCAGCAATTCGCGCGCGGAGGTCATCCTGCCGAACAGTGACAAGGTCCTCACGCTCGGCGTGAACTGGTACCTGAACCGCTGGATGAAGCTGCAGATGAACGCGATTCACGAAGAGCTGCAGGACAACGGCCGCACGCCGCTGCTCGATGGCGGCACGAAGTTCTGGAGCACCGTGTTCCGCGCGCAACTCGCGCTGTAGCGCTCGAGGGTCCGGCTGAAGCCGGACCCTACGTACGGCGGGTCCGGATGTAGTGTCCGGCTTCAGCCGGACCCTCTCTAGCCGCGCTTCTTGAGGACCGAAATCGTCTTGAGGGTGCGTGCCGCGCGGATCACGAGTTCGCGCCGCACCGCCTTCGACTTCGCGCCGAGCAGTTGATCGCTGGCAAACTCGACGAAGCCGGTGCGGTCAGACAGGCTGCGCGACGCGGCGGTCTCGACGATGTGCGACTGGTCCGGCAGCGGGGCGAACGAGAACATCTCGCTGAGCGACTTCGCATCCAGCCCTGCGGCCCGGCCGAAGGCGATGGCGGTGTTCACGTAGGGCGCAACCACGACCAGGCGACCCTGGTCGAGCGCCGGCTTCACCTCCCACCGCAGGCGGAAGGCGAGGTCGGCCGCGTAGAGCAGGATGAGCGTGCGCGCCGACGGCAGCCCGGCGTCTTCCTCCGCCACCATCAACTCGCCGAAGATACCGGACGCGTCCCACGCGGACACGGCCGCGCGCTCCTTGCGGTGTTCGCGGGCGAGCGTGCGCGCCGTGGTTTCCACTGCGGCACCGTTCACACCATCGATGGCGACCAGCATGCCTGGCTTCGTCGTCATCGCTCCCGGTTCCTGCCGGCCAGCCATTCGCCAAACGCGTCAGCATTCCACTCCGACCAGGGGCGCGCTTCGCACTCGCGGAACATCCGGCGAATCGCGTGGTGCTGCTCGCCGATGCTCTGCTCCGCATCGACGGTGATGAAGTTGAAGATCAGTGCCAGCGACTCGTACTCGCGGATGACGCGGGTGATGAAGCGCTGGTAGCTCTCGGTCGGGTCCTCGACCTGCGTCACGTCCTGACCCGCCTCGTAGTAGTTCGGCGTGCGCACGGCGGACACGCGCTTGCTCGACGTACCCGGCGACACCGAGAAGTACAAGACGATGTCGGGCCACAGCAGCGGCTGGTAGAGGCGCAGCACCCAGTCGAGGTCGAGACCGCGCGCCACGTCGCGCGCCAGCCCGGTGAACAGGAAGCGGTCGGCAATCACGAGCGTGCCGTCCCAGAGTGCCGGCAGCACTTCGTGATCGACGCGGTGCCGGAAGTCGGCGGCGTGGAGCAGCGAAAACTCCTCGGGGCTCAGCGAGCGAACCGCCTTGCGCGTGCGGATGATCGGCTTGATCAGGTCCGACGAGTTCCACTTCGTCGTGACGACGTCGTAGCCCTCGGACTTCAGCCAGGTCTTGAACAGCTTGCGCTGCGTCGTCTTGCCAGAGCCGTCGGGACCTTCGAAGGCGACGAGGAGGCCGCGTCTGCGCGAGGGATCGTTGAAGCGGGCCCGCGCTTTCTGGGTCCAGGTACGAATCGAGACGGGCGACTTGATCATGCGTCTGCCGGGATGGTGAGGCCGACGCGCGAGCCGCGCGGGGGCAGGATTGCGGAACTGTCGCCCCTCCCAGGGTCGAACGCGCGCTCGGACCATGGTGCCGCAGGCGGCACGTGGTCCTGCGAGGCGATCAGATCGACATAGTGCCGATCAGCCCGCATCCGATCCGAAGGAGGCAGCCCTTCACGAGTGGGACGACTGTCGTCCGCCGCCGAGTCGATGTCAGCCACATGGCGCCAGAGTTCAGGTGAGTGGAGGAACGGTCGAGTCGTTATACCAGAAGCCACCCTGGCGTACAACGCGACTGGCCGACGATTGCAGGTGTCGTGTCCGGCTTCAGCCGGACCTTCTGCACAGCCCTCTTCGGCAGTGACGCCGATCACCACGACGTAGTGATAGCGTTGAGGGCGCGCCGCGATCAGACGCATCGGCGGGCGCTTGGCGTCGAGTGCGATGCGCAGCGCGGCCGCGGAGCCGACCAGTCTGGTCGTCGAGATCACCACCGTCGACGCGCCGCCACCGCGCGCAGGTCGGGACGATTCAGCGCCCCGCGGCTGGCGTGAGCGCCAGCGTGAAGATGAGCGGGACAACGAGCACCGTACGGAACCGACGCATCACTACCTCCTGTTGTCGAGACAGCACGACGATGCGAGCCAGAGCAATCGCGATTCCGGCGGGCGCCACCCGGTCGGTGGCACCGCGGATCGCCGAGAGAGGGACAGCGTGAACGAGCGAGTGGAAACCTGGATGGCAGCGCTCGAAGCGCGGCAGTTGGCCGATCTGACATTCCCGGAAGTGTCGCGTTCTCTCAGGGCGCTGTCGTCCACCTACGTGGAGCGGCGCGCCAAATTGAAGGAGGGCGCGGCACTCGCCGGCGCCGGCAAGCGGGCGGCGTTCGCCCTCTTCTACGGCCCGCTGCACTTCCTGCTCGTGCAGCACATCGTCGCGAGACTCGGGCGACCGTTCACCACAATCGAGTCAGTGGTCGACCTCGGGTGTGGAACCGGCGCCGCTGGCGCGGGTTGGGCCACCGCGTGCGCAACGCCGCCGCGCGTGATGGGCATCGACCGTCATCCCTGGGCGATCGACGAGGCGCGCCGCACCTGCGCCGACCTCGGTGTGCGTGCGACGTTCCGCGTCGACGACCTGACGCACGTCACGATGGCGGGACAGCCGAGCGAGCGCGGCAAAGCGCGCGGTGCGACGCGGGGGGCGACGCGCGGGGCGCCGCCGCCGAACGAGCGCGGGCACGGTGTGCTGCTGGCATTTGCGGTGAACGAGATCGCCGACGACGCGGAGCGCAACGCGCTGCGGACGCGCCTGCTCGCGCATGCCGGCGCTGGCGGCCGCGTGCTCATCGTCGAGCCGCTGGCAGGATTCGTCGCGCGTGGTGGCAGGAATGGCAGGACGCATTCGCCGCGGCCGGCGGGCGCGCCGATGAATGGCGCGTGCACGTGGAGCTGCCGCCGATCGTCGAGAAACTCGATCGCGCCGCGGGACTCAATCACCGCGAGTTGAAGGGACGCTCGCTGTCGATCTGAGCGTCGAGCCGGCAGGTGGGACGAGAGATCGTCCTCACGAAGGCCGCGACCGCCTGCGTGATCGCAACTCCGTGAGGCCAGTTGAATGCAACAGGCGCGATCGAGTAGTCGCGCAGGCGCGCCGCGATCGTGATCACGATCCGCGCGCGGACGCAAGATATTCGTTGTACTCAGCAGAAGAAATCTGTACAGTCATGCACGTCGCGTTCAGGAAGACGCGACGCGGAGGTGTTCGGCATGGTTCTGGTGGTCGGCGGCACGGGACAACTGGGCGGACGGATCGTTCGCGAGTTGTTGTCGAAGGGCGTGAAGGTCCGCGCCCTCTGCCGTAGTGGATCGGGGTACGGCGCGTTGCAGCGCATGGGCGCCGAGATCGCGATTGGCGACCTGAAGGATGCGTCCTCGCTGGACGCCGCATGCGTTGGCGCCGATACGGTAGTGACCACGGCCAACGCGGCTCGCCGCGGCGGCGAGGACACCGTGGACGCGATCGACATGCTGGGCACGCGTGCCCTGATCGACGCGGCCGCGAAGGCGGGCACCGGACATTTCGTCTTCACCTCGGTCTACGGCGCGTCGGTGCACTCGCCGATCCCGTTCGTCAAGGTGAAGGCCGAGAACGAGGAATACCTGAAGGCCAGCGGGATGGCGTGGACGGTGCTCGCGCCGAACGCCTTCATGGAGTCGTGGCCAGGCAAGGTGGTGGGCCTGCCGGCGATGGCCAACCGCGACGTGGTGCTGGTAGGCGAAGGCACACGGCGCCACGCCTACATCGCCGAGCACGATGCGGCGCAGTTCGCGGTTGCCGCCATCATCAACCCGGTCGCCAGGAACCGCCGGCTCGAAGTCGGCGGACCGAAGGCCGTGACGTGGGCCGAGGTGGTGCAGACCTACGAGGCTGCACTTGGACGTTCGATCCCTGTGCGCTACGTCGCGCCGGGTGAACACGTCGACGGCATCCTCGATGTGCTGCTGTCGCTGCTGGCGGGGTACGACCGGTTCGACTCGGACTTCGACAGCAGTGCGCTGGCTGCGGAGTTCGGCGTGACGCAGACCCCGCTCGCCGCGTGGGTGCGCGCGTGGATCGCGGCAAACCAGCCGCGGATTTCGTAGACGTACGACGCAGGTGTGACGAGGCGTAACCATGACGGATTTTGATGACGGCGGAATCGAACTTCGGGATGACGATCTCACCGGAGGAACGGACCTGAGCGAACCTGACGCGTCCGACGAGGCACTGGATCTCGATCTCGACGCGGCAGACTCCGGCGATGCGGGCGATGAGCCTGCGGCGCCTGCGAAGCCAGCCAAAGCCAAGGCCAAGGCCAAGAAGAAAGCCAAGGCAAAGACCAAGGCGGCTCCGCGCAAAGCGGCAGCGAGGCGCAGCAAAGCGCCCGCGCGGTCGGGTGGGAAGAAAGCAGTGAAGAAGAAGGCTGCTCCCGCCAGGAAAACCGCACCGGCAAGGAAGAAGACGGTCGGTGCAAAGAAGAAACAAAAGAGCGTCTCGAAGGGCGCCGGGAAGCGAGGATCAGTGGCGAAGAAGGCTGCAAAGAAGGCTGTGAAGAAGGTTGTCAAGACGGTCGCGAAGAAGACCGTCAAGAAGGCCGTCAAGAAGGTTGTGAAGAAGGTTGTCAAGAAGGCCGCCAAGAAGCGCTAGGCGCTTTTGCGGGGCGCGCGAGCGCGCCCCGCTCTCCATTGCAACACCGTCTCTTGACGCGGCCATGTGACCATCAGGTCACTTGGCCGTTTCTGTCTCCGGGCTCAGGCCGATCCGCGCCCCGCGGAATTTCCCTCAGCCGCCCCGGACAATTCCCCGCGACGTCCTGCGACATTTCTGAATTCCCGCGAAATCTGTCGTGCTCTGCCCGGGCATGAGGCTTGCCCCTCGGCTCCGCATTCCCAGTGTTCGACCGAACACGCCACAAGGGAGCCTGGTCTCGTGCACAAGGAGAGAGTGATGACACTGAACTGGAGATGGACGCTGGGTCTCGGGCTGACGGCGGCTGCCGTGGCCTTCGGAGCCCCGTCCGGGCTGACCGCGCAGCAGACGGCCGCGCCCGACGTGACGTATACGAAGGACATCGCCCCCATCCTGCAGCGCAGCTGCGAGAACTGCCACCGCGCCGGCGGCGGCGGCCCGATGCCGATGACGACCTACGAGGAAGTCCGTCCATGGGCGCGCGCCATCAAGACGCGCACGGGCATCGGCCCGCACGCCGGCGTGATGCCGCCGTGGTACATGGAGAAGAACATCGGCATCCAGAAGTACAAGGACGATCCGTCACTGAGCGCCGCCGAAGTGGCGACGGTCGCCAAGTGGGCCGACAGCGGTGCGCCGCGCGGCAACCCGGCGGACATGCCGCCGCCGCGTCAGTGGGCCGACGCCAACACCTGGCACATCGGTACGCCCGACCTGATCGTCAAGTCGAAGAACATCATCGTGAAGGCCAACTCGCCCGACTGGTGGGGTGAGATCGAGCCGGTCGCGATTCCGCTCGAGGACGATCGCTATGTGCTGGCGGTCGAAATCAAGGAAGTCAACGACGCCACCCTGCACAACGGCGGTCGCGACACGGTCGGTGGTCTCTTCGTGTGGCACCACCTGATCTATCGCACCCAGCCTGGCGCCAACTACGAACCGACCGATCTCGAGACGGTGGTCGGCAGCGACAACGTGGTGAACTGGCCGGTGCACGAAGTGGGTCGCAACCCCGACTACTTCGACCCGAAGTCGGCGGTGCTCCTGAAGAAGGGCTCCTACATCTTCTCGGACTCGCTGCACACCCACTCGAGCGGCAAGGACGTCACCTCGCACCTCGAGTTCGGCTACAAGCTGGCCCCGAAGGACTACAAGCCGACCTATAAGCGCGCGGTCTTCGGCCTCGGCAACGGCGTCGACATCGACGTCAAGGCGATGGAGAAGGACCAGCAGCTGCACGCGTACACCGTGCTGAACGAACCGACGAAGATCATCTCGTTCGAACCGCACCTGCACGCGCCGGGCAACCGCATGTGCCTGGAAGCGATCTGGGGCTACAACATCCAGACGCTGTCGTGCGTCGGCTACGACCACAACTGGGTGCGTGGCTACAGCTACTCTGACGACACGGCGCCGTTGCTGCCCAAGGGCACGATCCTGCACATCATCGGCTACTTCGACAACACGCCCGGCAACAAGAACGTGCCGGACCCGCGCAACTGGTCGGGCTCTGGCAATCGCTCGATCACGAACATGTTCATCGACCTCGGCAACCGCGTGGCGCTGACCGACGAGCAGTTCCAGGAAGAGATGAAGGCGCGTGTGGCGCAGAACCCGGGCAAGGACATCATGCTCGGATGCCCGCTCTGCGGCGTCGTCGCGCAGCAGCAGGCCGCCCCGCGACCGACCCAGAACCAGGGTCACCAGCAGCAGTAAGACCCGCCGGACTCGCCGCCGCGAGAACGCGGACGACGCGGAGATGTTAGGCTTCTCTGAGTCCTCCGCGTTCTCGGCGGTGGCGATGTCGCCTCTCAGTCAGGAAGGATCGGAAACCATTCCATGAAGAACCAGCTTCGCGCCCTGCTTGGTGCGCTCGTACTCCTCGTGTGGCCGGCGGTTGCCGGTGCCCAGTCGCTCAGCTACAACAGCGGCCAGAATGTCGCCCCCGGCTATGAAGGCTGGGAAGAAGAGCCGGACGGCAGCAAGTACTTCCTCTTCGGGTACATGAACCGCAACTGGGAAGAAGAACTGAACGTCCCCGTCGGCGCCGCCAACGGCTTCACCGGACCGGGCAACGTGGGCGCCGACCTCGGCCAGCCCACCCGTTTCCTCCCTCGCCGGAACCGTTTCGTGTTCCGTGTGAAGGTGCCGACCACATTCACCGCCAAGGACGAACTCGTCTGGACCCTCACTACCAACGGTGCCACCGAGAAGGCCTACGCGTCGCTGCGTGAGGACTACAAGGTGGACGACGTGGTGAAGGCGTCGGAAACCGGCGCCCTCGGTGCCGGTTCGAGCAGCCCAGAAGTCCGTGCGAACAAGGTGCCGGTTGTGAAGATCGACGGCGAGAAGACCCGCACCGCCAAGGTGGGCCAGCCGATCGACCTCTCGGCAGTCGTCACCGACGACGGCATCCCGAAGCGTCGTGGCGGTGGCGGCGGTTCCGCGGTGTCGAACTCCGGTTCGGCAGCGGCATCCCGCCCGGCCGTGGATCCCGCCGTTGCCGCGGCTGCCGTCCAGGCGCGCATCCAGCGCGCCATGATGTCGCCGCCCACCCGCATCACGGTTGGCAAGAACGTCGGTCTGCACCTGTCGTGGTTCGTGTATCGCGGTCCCGGCAACGTCACGTTCTCGCCCGACCAGATCAAGCCGTGGGAAGACACCCGCGCTGGGGCGAAATCGCCCTGGGCGCCGATCTGGGTGCCGCCGACCATGCCCGCGGACGGCCGCATTCCTGTGAAGGTCACCTTCGACGACCCGGGCACCTACGTCATCCGCGCCCTCGCGGACGACGGCGCGCTGACCGGCGGCGACAGCATCACCATCAACGTCACCAAGTAAGACGCACCGCGACTTGACCATGCGGGAGTGGCTCCGGCCGCTCCCGTCCCCTTCCAGAGACGGCCCTTGCGGGACCGCCGCATTCATCGCAGACTAGCCGGATGCTCGCACTCTTTCCCGCTGCCATGCACCCTCAGGTCGTGCACTTCACGATCGTCCTCGCCATCATCGGTGTCGCCTTCCGTCTGGTGTCACTGCTCGGTAAGCCGGCGTTCGCCAGTCCAGCGGCGACCACCCTGCTGGTGCTGGCCGCGTTGTCCGCCGTGGTGTCGGTGCAGACCGGCACGGCCGCGCACGGCCCCGTCGAGCGCGTGCCAGGATCGAGGCCGGCCGTCGTCGCGCACGAAGAGGCGGGCGAACTCGCGCAGACAGTACTGCTCGTGCTCGGCGTGGTCGAACTGGCCGCGCTGGCGCTGCGGCGTTCGCCGAAGGTGAAGCTGGTGCACGGGCTCGCCGCGGTGGTCGGCCTTGCGGCGGTGTTCGCGGTGTATGAAGCCGGCGAGCACGGCGGGGCACTGGTCTACTCGTACGCCGGCGGCATCGGCATACGCACCGGCGACCCGAAGGATGTCGAGCGGCTGTTCATTGCCGGCGCCTACCAGCAGGCCCTGGCCGATCGCAAGGCGGGCAGAGCGGAACAGGCGGCGACGCTGATTGTCGACACCGTGAACCGCTTCCCGGCCGATCCGGAACTGCGCCTGCTGGCGGCGGAGTCGTCCCTCCTCGATCGCAAGGATGCACAGGCGGCGATCGACGCGCTTGGCCAGATTCAGCTGCCGGACCAGAACCGGGTGCTGGCGTTCCGCAAGGCGACGCTGCTCGCCGATGCCTACGTGGCAACTGGACAGAAGGCGGCCGCGGTGGCGGCGCTCGAGGGCGTGCTGACGACCTTCCCGAACCCGAGACTCCAGAAGCGGATCGACGAACTGAAAGGGAAGTAGGCCTGATCGACCATCGCTCCCCGGTCTCTTCTTCCCACTCTGTTTCGATAGGAGCTTCTGAATGCGCGCATCTATCCTTGTTCTTCTGGCTGCCGCAGCCCTAGCCGTGGCATCGCCCGCGATGGCCCAGGTCAAGCACATCCAGCCGTCCACGCCCGGCGGCATCGCCACCGGTGTGTGGGCGGGCGACACCTACTACCTGAGCGGACAGCTCCCCTCGCCGTCCAAGCCGGCCGACCGTGCCACCAATACGCCGGCCGTGTGGGGCACCACGAACGAGCAGGCGGACAACGCGTTCCAGAAGGTCGCGGCCGGACTGAAGGAGCAGGGGCTCGGCATGGGCGACGTCGTCATGATGCGTGTCTACATGGTGGCGGCGCCGGACGGCACGCTCGACTTCGCGGGCATGAACGCCACGTACAACAAGTACTTCGGCACCGCCGATCAGCCGAACAAGCCGGCGCGCACCACCGTCCAGGTGGCCGCGCTCGTCACGGCTGGCGCGCTGCTCGAAGTCGAAGTCCAGGCCGCCCGCAACAAGTAGTACCCGACTGGCCCGGCTGCCACATTCCCGCACGGCTGGCGTGCCTCCCAGCTGAACTGAAGACGTGCAGCGCCGCGCGAGTTGAGGCAGAATCGCCCCACGCCGTTCGCGGGTCCAACTCCCGCACGGTCCTGAGGAGTCCGAAATGAAGAACCTGCTGACCGTCGGCGCCGCGACGCTCTTGCTGCTCTCGCTCGTCTCCCCGAGCCCGATGAGCGCGGCCGATCCCGCGTCCACCCTGCTCGTCCCCGGCTACGAGCCGGCGCGTGACGTACCCGGCGCGGCCGAACTGCCCGACCCGAAGATCGACTACAAGATCCTCTTCTCCGTCTCGAACGGCGCGAAGGATCGCGACGCCGAAGTGAACCCGATGCTGCCGACGATCGCGCGGTACCTGAACACGCTCGGTAAGTACAACGTCCCGGCCAACCATCGTCATCTCGTCGTGATGTTCCACCAGCGGAATCCCGACTTCGACATGGTGATGACGAACGAGGCGTACAAGGCGCGCTACGGCAAGGACAACCCGAACATCGCGCTGATTCACGCGCTGAAGCAGGCGGGTGTCCAGTTCCGCGCCTGCGGCCAGGCGCTGGGCGGCCGCAAGGTCGACGCGAAAGACGTCAACCCGGATATCCAGATCGATCTGTGGGCGATGACGTCGATGCTGAACCTGCAGATGAAGGGCTTCGCCCGCGTCGGGTAGACTCCCGGCGAGCGGCCCGCTCGCGCAGCGCTCGCCCATCTCGCGGACCTGAAGGTCCGCTCGAGCGAGCCGACCGGAAGGTCGGCAGCTACGCTCTGCTGGCCGTGAACTCAGCGCGTTGCGGGCGGCGACCACTCGAGGACGACGAGCAGCGGACGATGGTCGGAGGCGAGCCGATCGTCGATGACCCGCGTCTCGCTCGCGTGCCAGTCCTCGGCTGGCCTGGCCAGCACGTGGTCGACCAGGCCGCGCGGCCGATCGGGTGCGACCGGCGGCAGGTCCGGAAAGGACGCCAGCCAGCGGCCCGCCAGCAACTGCATCACGTCCGTGTCCGGCCGGCTGTTCATGTCGCCAGCCAGGATGCCGGGCATGTCGCCGTTCGTCGCCAGCACGTCGTTCAGGAAGCCAGCCTGTGCGAGCCGGTGTTCCTGATCGCGTCCCTGGTCCAGGTGCGTACTCGTGAAGTGCAGGAGCGGTCCGTCCGGTCGTGTGCGCACGTCCACCGTCAGCTCGGTGCGCGGCTCGCGATCGGGCCGCGCTGGCAGCGCACGATTCACCGCGCGCGCCACCGGCTGGCGCGTCAGCACTGCCACGCCGTAGGCGCCACCCTGGAAAGCCATCGCCTCGCCGAAGAGGCCGTGCATCCCGGTCAGTCGCTCGAGTTCGGCGAGCTGATCGACGCCGCCCGCGCGCGCCGTGCGCTGATCGACCTCCTGCAGCGCGACGAGGTCGGGAGCCGCCGCGGAGATGAGCGCTGCCAGTCGTGGCAGGTCGAAGAGTCCGTCGGTGCCTTCACCGTGATGGATGTTGTAGGTAAGCACACGGACCGCGATCGGCGCAGCCGAGCGCGCCGCAGTCGAGAAACAGACGAGCAGGAGCAGCGCACACGCGGTTCGTCTCATTGGGCTCACCGGAGCGGCGTGTCGCGCATTCTGTCACACCGTGTGGCCGGGACCAACGACCAACGACCAATGACCAATGACTAATGACCAGCTGGGAAGTGTAGCCGGAACGTCGTTCCGCCGGGACCGGTCTGTTCAACCACCGCGTCGCCGCCGTGCTGCTGCATCACGTTGTTCACGACGGTCAGGCCGAGTCCGGTGCCCTTCTGCTTGCCGTGACTGATGAACGGTTCGAAGAGCGTGTTGACGATGGCGTCCGGGCCTGGGCGGCTGGCGTGACGGACGGCACTTTGGCGATGTTGCAGAAATCCGAGAACTAACGGGACGCGCACGAGGTTCGGCAGCTATAATGACCTTCTGCACGTCGCGGTGAGGTGGCTGAGTGGCCGAAAGCGGCGGTTTGCTAAACCGTTGTACGACCTTAAAGTTGTACCCAGGGTTCGAATCCCTGCCTCACCGCCAACTAGTATTTGTAAGTCGCTGTGTATAAACACATGGCTTATTTGCTGGTAGCGTAGCTCCCTCATTGATACCCACAGTATTTCAGGGCTTCAGCGGGTGCCATCGCGCCGGAATCTGACGGGACGCGCCCCAGACCCCCTTGAGACGGCCCCACGGAACCCCCCGCGCCAGATCCGAATCGCTTCGGAGATCGAGTTCCCCCCGTCCGCCACCGTCATCTCCCGCGAAGGCGAGAGCCGATCTGGAGGCCCGTCCGCCCCCGAATACCCCCTGCTGTCGCCGTTCCCGTGTGCCAATGCTGAATAGGCGCAGGCTTCTTAGCGGCGTGCTGGCGGTTCTGCTGGTGAGCGGCGCGGCGTGCGGAGAGACACTGATGGCACCTACTGAATCTCCTGCGGTCGTGTCGTCCTCGCCCACGCCGGTGGGGGTGGCAACGCCGACAGGCCTGCCACGCTACGTCACTGTGGGCTTCTGACAAGACGCCTCGTGCCGCGGCAGTCCGAACGCCACGACCGGCGAGTTCGGCGCAATGAGTTCACAGAGAAGAGGACACGATGGTAACCACGGCGGATGCAGAGATCGTCTTACGGCTCTTCGAGCTACGGCGTGAAGAGACATTACGCAAGGCCCGTCACTTCATGGTGTTTGCGTTTCACCCCAAGACACACGAGGAACTGAGGGCGGTCTCGCGAGACGTCACGGCACCAGAGAATGCGTGGTGGCGACAGACGTTGAGCTACTGGGAGATGGCCGCGTCCCTGGTACTGCGGGGCGCAGTGGATGCCGAGTTATTTCTCGACTCCAATGGCGAGGGCATCGTGCTGTATGCCAAATTTCACCACTTTCATGCGGAGACAGAAAAGGAATCTGGCAGCCCGTTTATGCCGAAGACTGCCGCGCTCATTGCGCAATATCCGTCAGCGCAAGCGCTGCATGCGCGATTCCTGACAATGTTTGGCCCCAAGGGATGATGCGGTTCCGGAAGACCGCGGTGACCGACCTTGTTTCAGTTCCCTTCCTCCGCGCGTGGCCGAGACGACCGCGCACGCGCGCGCCGATCACCAGCAGCGTGCTGGTGCTGGTGGCGCTCTGGTGCCCCGTCGTCCTGGGCGCCCAGGAGACGGAGCCGCCTCGCCTGCGGGCCGGCGTTCTTCCGGATAACCTGGTCGTCGATGGAGATCTGAGCGAGCCTGCATGGGCCGCGGCTCCATCGGTGGATCGCTTCCTTCAGACCGAACCGCGGGAGGGCCTCGAGGCCACCAGCCGCACCACCGTCCGCGTGCTCGCCGGCCCGAACGCCATCGTCATCGGAATCCTCTGCGAGGACCCGGACCCCGACGGTATCGTCAGCTTCAATGTCCGACTTGACGCGTCCCTGAACAACGAGGACCACGTGCGGGTGGTCCTCGGTCCCTTCCTCGACGGCCGTTCCGGCTACGTCTTCGCGGTCAATCCCACGGGCGCTCGCTACGACGCCCTGATCGAACCGGGCGGCGACGCCGACAACGCCGATTGGGACGGGATCTGGGATGCGAAGACGAGGAGGCTGCCGAGCGGCTGGAGTGCGGAGCTCTGGATTCCGCTGCAGACACTGAGTTTCAAGCCTGGACTGCGCGAGTGGCAGTTCAACGTGCAGCGTCGCATCCAGCGACGGCTCGAGACCGACCGCTGGGCGTCTCCCGCGAGACAGTACAAAATCACGCAGATGAGCCGCGCGGGGCTGCTCGAGGGTCTGCCCGACTTCGCACTCGGTCACGGCCTGAGCGTGAGGCCCGGGATCACCACCGGAGGTGGGATTCCCGGTCCGTCGAAGCCGGCGGACGGCGAGCTGCAGCCCAGCCTCGATGTGACGCAGCGACTCGGGTCGAACTTCCTGGCGTCGGCCACAGTCAACACCGACTTTGCCGAGACCGAAGTCGACACCCGCCGGACCAACCTCACGCGGTTCCCGCTGTTCTTCCCCGAGAAGCGTTCGTTCTTCCTGGAGGGCACGGACATTTTCTCCTTTGGCCTCGGCCTGGGGCAGGATGTGATTCCGTTCTTCAGTCGAAGGGTCGGTCTGGTGACGGGCACGGAGGTGCCAATCGTCGCGGGGGGGAAGATCAACGGTCGTGTGAAGAACACCAACCTCGGCGGGCTGGTCGTCGGTTCCCGAGCGAAGGACGGTGTCGTCGAGGACCGGACACTCGTGGCCGCGACCCGCGTCAAGCAGAACCTCTGGCGCGAGTCATGGGTCGGAGCGGTGGCGACGCTGGGCGATCCGCTCGGGCGACCCGGCAGCTGGCTCGGTGGGCTCGACTTCGCGTATGCCACCTCGCACTTCCGCGAGAGCAAGAATCTGCTCGCCGGTGTCTGGGCGCTGGCAACCGGTCGCGAAGCGCTCGGGAGCGACGCGACCGCGTACGGTGTCAACGTGGCGTATCCGAACGACCGCTGGAACATCGCGCTGAATGCCAAGCGCATCGGGCGCGATTTCGATCCATCGCTCGGATTCGTGCCGCGTCGCGCCGCGTTTCTCTATAACGTGACGTTCGACAACCGGACGCTTCCGTCGCGCGGCCCGCTGCAGCAGATGGAGCACGAGTTCCGCCCGTTCCTTGCCACCGATCTGGCGGGGCGCTGGGAGAGCTACCGCGTGTTCATCGCGCCGATCAACTGGCGCCTGCGGTCGGGCGACCGCGTCGAGGTGAACATCAATCCCACCGGCGAACGCCTCGTGTCGTCGTTCGAGGTGGCCAGCGGCGTGGCGGTCCAGCCGGGCTCGTATCAGTGGCGGCGCTACAGGATCGAGGCCGGCACGGCGCAAAAGCGTCGCCTCTATACACAGGCGACGTTCTGGACCGGCGGTTTCTACGACGGCACGCTGCGGCAATTCAGCTGGACCGGCGCCTGGAATCCGACGCCGCTGGTCACGGTCGAATTTACCGGCGAGCGAAATGTCGGGAAGCTGGTCGGCGGACGGTTCACCCAGAACTTGTTCGGCAACCGCCTCCGTCTCAACATGTCGTCCGACCTGACGCTTGCCAGCTACGTCCAGTACGACACCGACAGTCGCTCGGTCGGCGTCAACACCCGCCTGCAGTGGCGGTTCACTCCGGTCGGCGATCTGTTCGTGGTCTACAACCACAATGTCCAGTCGCTCGAGGACCGTTGGGCGCTGCAGTCGAATCAGTTGCTCGTCAAGCTGCAGTACGCCTGGCGCATGTAAGCGCGCCTTCACTCTCCCAGCCACGCAACGACGTGCGGGTGCCGCCCATCATCCCCGGTTGCGATCTCGGCGCATGGCACCCGCGAATGGGCCCGACTGCGAGGGACCCTGCTGATCGAGCACGGGCAGGCCCTGTGGCAGATGCGGGGTCCGTGGATCAACGGCCTCGGGCTGTGCGGTCCGAAGCGCTGAGGGCGTCAGTCACGGCTTCATGGAGCGGCACAACCCGAACGGCTATGCTGGTACTCCATGAAGTATGACGACGCGTCGTGGCACAGGGGCGGCGAGTTCCCGAAGGAACTGAAGCCCGAAGACGCCGCGACCCACATCGGCATGTTCGTCGCGTGGGCGCTGCAGCACGGCTTCGCCAGCGAGCGCCATCTGAAGCAGCACGCTGACGCCGTTGCGGCGGTGCAGGAGCGGCGGATGACTGGGCGCCAGTTCGTGCTCGCGCACGGCGGCGGCACATTCGCCGACACCGACCTCAGCAAGCCCGGCAACGCGTTCGCGGCGGCGTACTACGAGAAGGGCTACATGGCTGACTGGCAGGCCTTCGCTGCCGCGCGTGGCCTCCACTCCGACTATCACGCGCCCGACACGTGGGCCACCTTCGACGACCTGGCACGCATCCTCGACCTGCGCGTCTCCGAGTGGGAGAGCGGCAACGTGGAGTACGCGAGGCTGCCAGCATCCCTTC
>Ga0209190_1001036_pt1 | contig 19749 bp, 27 predicted proteins | sample M_140205_XF_Meta_FD_187315 | JGI IMG/M metagenome (GOLD analysis project Ga0209190, IMG submission 187315) | Freshwater microbial communities from Lake Montjoie, Canada to study carbon cycling - M_140205_XF_MetaG (SPAdes) (version 2) | ecosystem: Environmental > Aquatic > Freshwater > Lake... | reverse complement strand
TTGGCGGGATCGAGTTCGAGATTCGGGTAGAGGTGGAACGGGTAAATATGGTGCACCTCGAGCTTGTCGTTAGTCCCGCACGCTGCGCAAGTCGGGTTGCGTTTGAGGTGCGCACCTCGAACCCCTGACCATCTCGGTGATCGGGCAGGCATCCCGGCAAGGTACTCGGTGATGGTTTTCACGATGCTCATGGTCGCTCCTCCAGTCGTGACACGATGGTCAAGTAGCCAATTGCGTCAACGAGGTTATCCCGTTTGTGGGTGTTGCTCTGCCTCACGATTTTAAGCGAGGCCATGAGTAAACCCACATCGCTCGCACTGAGCCGCTGACCGGGTGCGAGTTGGCTTCTCAGGAGCGTCGTCCAGATCTCAGCGATCTGGGTAAAGCTCTCGCTCGGGTCACCATACTGGAGGCCTCGCTCCGAGATGATCCCATCCACCTGGTCGAGAATGTCCTGGTCATTTGTTGCCATGTTTTGCTATCTCCCGGTCAAAGGTTTTCCGGTCATCAAGCATGGTCAAGATCTCGTCTTCAAGAAACTCAATACGCTCACGCAAGTTGCGGTGCGTACAGGTCTCAGACTCCTCGTATTTTGCGATCTTATCTTTAAGACGCTTAATGACCCTCCGATAGTTCTCGCCCGCAATACGGGCCCCGTGTGCGGCCCTGAGTGCGGTTGTGGTTAGCCCGGTCGCACGCACCGCGCAGAAGCGGCAAGCGGTTCGGCCTCCCCCTATCGGGTAGCCACCACGGGCGATGACCTTCCCGCATTGCTGGCAGATGTTAGACATGGTTTCCCAATCCCTTCCTAGTACTAGGATTATGGGATAAATGAGAATAAACCCTTATATACCTAAGACTTAGAGATCGTCTTAGTATTATAAGAACGAATTTTATGAGTTCTTCTTCTTGGGATAATCTCATTAATCCGCTTATCCTGACTCTATAGAGCGGATAAATGAGATTCGGTGTAAAACTGGTCATTGATTGTGTCTCCTGAGTTACTGAGAGTGTTAAAGAAAACAGCGCACTGAAGGGCTCGCTTCATGCGCTGTGTTTTAGGTGACCATTTTCGTATGATCACGAAATTGGTTTCGTGATCATCCGTTGTTTGTTCCCATGCCTGCCACACCCCGCCTCGCCGCACCAAGCCCAGCCACGCCTGCCAAGCCTTGCCACAACATGCCCAACCATGCCTTGCCGCGCCGCGCCATGCCTGCCTCGCCTCGCCTTGCCAAGACCCGCCTCGCCGGGACGCGCCATACCTCACCAAGCCATGCCTGGCCTCGCCTGCCCAGCCGCACCGTGCCAAGCCTCGCCTCGCCCCGCCGTGCCTCGCCGCACCTGCCACGCCTGCCTTGCCAAACCAAGCCCGGACTCGCCGTACCGTGCCATGACTCGCCATGCCTGCCTCGCCATGACTTAACCCGCCTTGCCCCGCCGTACCTAGCCTTGCCTCGCCTGCCATGCCTGCCATGCCCCGCCTTACCATGCACCGCCTCGCCCTGCCTTGCCTGCCCGGCCATGCAATGCCAAGCCTCGCCCCGCTGCGCCATGCCAAGCCTCGCCTGCCTTGTTACCTGACAGCGGTGTCGATCGCTTGCCAGACTGCTGCCAACTCGGTGAAGGCAGCGTGCTCGATCCTGATGTTCTTGAGCCGACGCTTGAGGTGGTCAAGGTGTTGCTCAAGAAGTTTGGGGTTGCTGGTAACTTGTTGCGCTGGGATGTAGCGCCGCTCGTTCTCCTCGTCCTCATTCATGACGGTGATGGAGACAAAGGCCTGCACGGGTCTCGTGTCCGGTAGGTCTTCATCAACGACAGTCACGCAATTGATCACAAGCCTTGCTTGGTAAATGCGGTACTCTTCGGCAGCGGTTGGGTCATCCCATTCAAACACATCGTGAAGCAATGCCTTTACGGGTCTGCTTTCCTTCACGATCTGGGAAGGTGTAAGCTCCCCGTGTTTGTCATTGATGCGGGCGAGTTCGTCGCCCACATCTTCTGCCTTCTTTCCTGCAACGGATCGCCCTGCTTTAAACTGGTACATACTACTTAGCCTCCCATGAAAAATTGCTCACCACTTTGAAGCGACCATGATCGCCGTTTTTCTCTGGCCTCCACTCCCCGACTCCAACGGAGAACCCGCCAAGGTTTATTAGGTTGACCAGTTGATCTTGGGAAATCGCTCGAGTGTTAAACTCAATGGCAAGCGTCACGCCCCAGCGCAAAAACTCTGGGCGATAGCGTAAGTCCGTTCCACTAATGCCGACTTTGACCTTGTCGGTTCTCATGTAGGGTGGTGTATCTTCTGGATAGATAAGCGGAGTTAAGTCGCCGCCATCCTTATCACGAGAGATAAAGAACGCCTGCCTTGCTCCAACCTTGGTGAACTCCTTGCCCAAACTTGTTACCGCAGTAACCGCAGCGTTCTTGAAGGCGATTAGCTTCATGCCGGGGCGACCATCGGGAAGACGGTAGAATGCTCCCTCATAGTCTTGAACCGGGTCTCGTTTTTCACGACCCTTGCTTGCTGTGCCAGCTTGCTTCTCTTGCATTTTTTTCTCGATTTTTGGATCCCAAGCATGACACAAGAAAGGCGTTATGCCTTCAAGGTTGACTAGGATTGTTTTCATATCTAGAGTGAGAAGTTTTGTAGGTGCCGAGATGGTTGGAACTTCAAACTTAGGTAATGCTTTTGCTGTAGTAGCCATTGAGTCTTTGTCTTTCTGAAAAGTAGTTAAGTAAATGCGCCCGACACAACGCCAGGCGCAGAGGTATCCACAACTAGAACGGCAGCAAGTAGTCTCGGGCCGGGACATACGATTTCTTTGCTGTGTCGTAGACCACAGCGTTCGCCCAGGTTGGATTGCCTAGCTCGGCATAAGCGAGGTCGTAATCCCAGAAGGTTCCCTGCTCGACGCCATCACGAGAAACAAATACCTTCCGGTTTTTGTCTTCTGCCACGGGTGCCGCGATCACGGGTGCGGGCTTCGCTGCTGGAGCTCCGGGCGGAGGAGGAGGTGTCGTCGCTGGTGCTGCCATCAAGGGTGCGCACATGATGACCTTAGTCTTCATGCCATCAGCCGACGGGCCAACGGTGATGCTGAACTTCTTCCCGATGAAAGTATCTGGGTCGATGTCTTCGCCATTGATGAGGGGCCTGCCGAGAAGCTCCCGCACCAGCTTGCCGAAGTTGTTAGACATCGTGAGCTTAGTGGGTGTCCACCTCGAGGTGGTCTTCCGAGCGTGCACGCCTTCAACGATCTCAAACTCCCAAGCGTAGGAAGTTCCTGAGTCGGGAAACTTCGCCGAGGGTTGCATCTCCTTATACCCAAGAAGCTTTGCTGCATAGGTTCCGGTAGGTACTGAAAACTGATCTGTAGAATCACAAACTCTGAGCACTGCCATTGAAATCTCCAAGGTTATTTTGAGTAGGTTGTTGAATAGTTACTTTGCGCCAGCGTTTTTTATCACCTCGACCGCCTGTTCCAATCATCTCGACTTCGCCGTCGTTGACTAGGGCTTCTAAGTGTTTCCTGACAAATGCTTCTCGTTGTCCGCTGGCCTCCCGGATATATTCCAAGGTGTAGTAGTTATCCTTGTCCAGCACTTCGATGATGGACTTCTTTCGTGCGGTGGTATCGACTTGGTCTTTGTCACCAAGTCGTACTAGTTGCTCATCAACAAAGTCGATAAGCACTTCGTATGGGGTCGCTCTACCGCAGCGCCCCGTGGTCGTGATCAGCCGTCTGGTTTTGCTTTTGTTGCCGTATCCGCCTTCATCCCTGGTGAAGTCCATGCAGATGTCCACTGCTGAAGACAATGCACCCGAGCCTCGGGATGCGGTGTGGTTCTCGCCTCCACCCTTGCGATGGTGATGAACAAGGATGACTGACATCCCCGGCTTAGTGATGAAGTCGAGAGCGTTGATTGCTTGTTGTACTTCGGTCGCAGAGTTCTCATCTTTCACCGGCCAGATCTTTGAGATGGTGTCGATGATCAGAACGCTGAAACCGTCACGCTGCATGATGAATGCAAGCTGTGCGACATACTCGAACCATTGCTTCATGGTCATCTGTGCCGTGAATGGTTTGCACCAGACGCCGTGCTGGTCTTCATCGCCTACGCCTGTCTCTGCGTGTCGGTCAATCCAGAAGTCTCTGTGCTCCTCGGATATAACCAAGGCCTTACACTTATCAACCTTCTGCCCTAGAAAAGAATCTCCGATAATCCACGACTTCAGTAGGCCCGTCAGTAGTGTTGTCTTGCCGATCTTCCAGATGGCACTGAACAAAGTCACCCCGCCCCCAGTGACGAAGCCGTACCAGTGCCAGACCCGCTCCGTCGTATCCCGCTTCATCTTTCCGATGATCTCATACTCAAGCCCGGTCACTGGGTCGGGCTCGATCTTTAGCGGTGCATCTTCAGCCTTCGCCTTATGCAGAAAGTTAAGTTCAACTTCAGGTTCACCGAACCCTGCCCCCGCAAGAGCTCTGGTCGCTGCGGTGAAGTTGCCATCATGGGTCAACAGGGTGTAGGCAGCGAACTTGCTGTACGCCTTGGCTTCTTGAAAGGGTGCAGCGTTCGATGAGAACACATAGAGCATATCGCCACTGCCATCAGTTCGGCAGTGCCCGGTTGTGCCTGAGATGCCATCGTCTTTACCAGCCCTGCGCCAATAGATTTTGTCCTGACCGATGCGACTGATCTCCCAGCCCGCACCCTGCAAGATGGTCGCCCACTCGGCTCGCTCGTTGTAGTCATCCCCTGGGCGCTTGCGGTTGTCTCTGATTTCGCCCGCTTGAATCGGTAATGTGAACTTCTCTGGGAATCTTCCTACATTTTGTAACACCGCCACGGTGACCATCAGATCAAAGTCATCCGAGTCAACGGGCAACGCGGGTGCAGGTAGCTCGAGGAGCGAATTGTTTTCCCAGCGGTAGAGTAGCCCAGTCGGGTGGCACTCCTCCGTCGAGCCCGGTGCCAGGACATACCCATTCGATCCCTTGATCTCGATGAGGGTCTTGCCCTCGGTTGACTTAGCGAGCTTTAAATTCTTTCTTTGCACACCAAAGCAATAGATATGCCTGCCACCATTCGGAGTGACTACAATTGGGCACGAATCCAAAGCGTAGAGCAAGCCCTCCTGTTGGCAGTCTTGGCGGTACTGGGCGTACGCGTCACCCGTTTCAATGTCGATGACTGCGAGATCGTTGCTGAGTATCCCGCCCACGATAGCGACGCCGTTGCGAGTTCCTTCTGGCCACCACGCATCGACCTGCTGCGGGGTTGCCCGTGCGCCTGTCATGAAGGGTAACCACGACCCGACCACGGTTGCCGGGCCCTTGCTTCCGTTCGGTGCGATTGCGATAACGCTCAAGCCCATTGCCAGATATTTAAGGGCGCATTCTTTAGCGGTCATTTCATAAGCTCCAGTTCTTTCATGAGTCGCTCGAGCGTCTCTTTGACTTCCTTCATGAGGTTGCCGGTCTCATCCCATTTGTCAATGTTGTCGAACTCGGCCTTGCTGTGGAGGGTTTCCCATCGCTTATCGATCCGCATCGCTGTGCCCTGTCTCGTCAGGTTGTAATGATTTTCGCCTTTGAGTAGTGTCCACATCTCAAGGAAGGTAAGCTCACGATCGGGCCAGAGTGATTGCTCTTGCTGTAACCACCACCTACCATCAGAGAGGTAGACGCTATAGGGTTTGCCGATGTCCGTCTTGCCTCTGCGTGTGCACATTTGCGAAATGATCGTGATCCGAAGGGATTCGGGAAGGTTCATGATCGATCTCCTATCTCTTTGAAACTGACAGCAAAAAATGCTTCAAGTTCCTTGTTTTCAGCTTTAAGCTTTTGATTGTTTCGTGCTGCGGTTAGCAATGAGCCCTTGTGATTGGATAAACTGGTTCTCACAGTTTTCAGTGTGGCCTTAACACTCTTTAGCTCGTCCTTGAGTTTGTTCATTTCCATAGTTTGGCGGGCTGAAAGGTTCAGGCTTTTGGTGTAGCAAAGATTGCACATATCTTTGAACCCGTACTTTTTAACCACTGCCTTCCCGCACTTTTCGCAGGTCATAAAGTTTCTCATGCCGACTCCTCCTATTTTTAAAAACCCCATTGCAGAGATGTCCCACAACATTCAGTCTTTGGGCAACAAGCCTACTACTCTGAAACTCTGCAACGGGATTGCTCCTTGTTAAATTGGTTGATTCGTTCGCCGATCCAACGCATCACTGGCACGGCCATGCTGTTTCCGAGCGCCTTGTATCTCGGCCCGTCTGGTGATTCAGTCTTCTTGCGCCAAGGAATATTCGTGTAGCCATCAGGGAAGCCTTGGAGTCTTTCGCATTCTGTTGGCGTGAGTCGGCGTACGGCTGTTGATTGCTGCACCATCGGACTATTACCGCCACCAGTTCCGGCAAAGGCTTGAAGCGTGTTGGTCGTGTCGCCGTAAACTCTTGCGCCATCTCTGCGGTTGCTTTCAAAGGCCACCGCTGTCGTTGCGTTTCCGCTTTTGCTTCCTGTTCCTAATGCGTGGCTAATGTTTTCGCTGCTGATTGGATCTTGTGTTGGATGAAAGGCGATGGTTGCTAGTGGTGTATCACCACGAATAAAAGCGCAGTTCTTTGTGATTAGTTGTGCAGTGTTACTTGGTTGCGGGTTGTGGTGCTGCTTCATGTCGTAGGTGGCGATGCTGACTGGTAGCAACGCCCCTTCTTCTACATCTCTTGCACCAAGAGCATTAAACATTCTCGCCGTAATTGTTCCAATGATATGACCGTTGGCAACGCTTTGGTGTGTCAACTTTCCTCCACCGCACTCTGTATCGAGACTGCCTGCAACGCTTGGAATAGTGCTGGTGGCAGTTCCTTGTTTCTTTTCTCGGCTCGGCGCAGGATACCGGCACACGCTTTCGCGCTCAAATAAAACCTTTGCGGCACGGCTTGCGTCTCCAAGGTATCCGACAACGAACACACGACGACGGCGCTGGGCCACTCCGAACCATTGAGCGTCCAGGATCCTGAATGCGAACCCATACCCCAACTCGACCAACGCCCCGAGGAAGGTTCCAAAATCCCTTCCGCCGTTTGATGACAGAACACCGGGGACATTTTCCCAGACAATCCACTTAGGCCGGTAACGGTCAGCGATTGCAAGATAGGTAAGCATGAGGTTGCCTCGAGGATCGGCAAGTCCTTTTCTGAGCCCTGCAAGGCTAAAGCTCTGGCAGGGGGTTCCTCCGACCAGAAGGTCGATTGATTCATTAGGCCACTCCATAAATTTAATCATGTCGCCATGGTTGACGACGTTGGGGTAATGGTGTTTTAAAACTGCCGACGGGAATGGTTCCACTTCGGCGAACGCCGCCGGTGTCCATCCGAGGTGATGCCATGCTACGCTGGCGGCTTCGATGCCGCTGCATACTGAGAGGTATTTCATGCCGACTCCTCCTCGGCATCGAGTTCTTTCTTCGCCTTGGCAATCATGTCCTCACGGGTGAGCTCGGTCGCGCAGTAGATCGAGTGATCGAGGGTGTCGGCCAAAGCCCAGCGGCTTTCGCCTTGTACCCAGTAGCGGTAGACCATCGTGCCTTTGACAACCGCAGCGCCAGTCCAAAGCCTTTTAACTTTGAGTAGCTCGCCACCGGGTAGAGCGAAGGTCGCACTGGCGATGTCGTAGGTCGGATCAAACTCATAGTCCTGACGATGGCACTGGGCCATCCATGCAGGGATCGAGGCAAAGTATTCCTCTCGGTGCTTCTTCTCCGAGCGAGTGGAGACCACATCATCTTGAAGCCCGCGCGTGATCGCTGCCTCAATGCCTTCTCGAATGTCGTTTGGAATCGCTGCCATTAGATAGCCCCTTTCAGAGTTGCTTCTTTAATCATCAGTTCTTCCCGGTAGATCTTCACGGCTTTGGGAGCCTGCACCGAGAGGCGCATCCGGCTACCGTCTTGCACCAGGGTGATAATCGTGGTGTGTTCACCCGAGATGATCCGAATCGCTTCGCCGCTCTTGCGGGAAATCATCAATCGTCCTTCAGTAAGCATGAGAAACCTCCTTGTTAAATCCACTCGATACTGCTGCGATACCCAACGAGGGCAGTGTGTTTCCCGCAGCAATATCGGGGTGGTTCGTGTAGTCCAACTCACTCCTGACGGGATGCCCCACGAGGGCACTGTGTTTCCCGATCAGGACTGAGGTGGTTCGTCTTCGAGAATTGCGTCGGCAAGTGTCTCGAGCATATGGTTGACGAGCGCTGTCGTGCGCGCGTCATAGATCCCGTGTTGAAATTTGGTGCTCGGTGCGTCTGCACTCTGAGCGTGATCAATCATCCTCAAGAGAAGGTCTCGAACATATTCGATGTAGTTCTCTTTGATCGGCATTACGATTTAAGCCAGGCTCTCGCCTGCTCCACTGCGTCAGAGACGAGTTTGGTTTCTTTCTTCTTGGTTATCTTTCGCTCTACGGGTGGCGGGTTAAGTTCGTCGTAGAACTGCGCCACCATCTCTGGCTCGATGCGTTTGCACCCGCCAATCCGGTAAGTTTGAAGGCGCACAATGCGGCCATCAATGACGATGCCTTGGCGCTCCCAGCGGTAGACTGTTTGCAGGTTCACATTGAAAAGCTCTGAGAGCTCTCGCACTGATACAGGTCGTTTCGGAATAATGATGCGTGTCACTAGTAGTTAAATCCTCGTGTTAAAAAAGCGACGCAGTAAAAAAGGATAAACTGCGTCGCCTTATCTCATCCCAAGTGCGAATATCGGAAACACTCAGGACACGGGGTATCTTCTACATTTGAAATTATTTCTCAAGCATACTGTGGTACTACTCTGGTTGTACCGTGGTACAACTCTGGTAGTACTGGAACCCGAGCGGGTTAAATGAGAAGTGTATAAACGAAAAAAACCCAGCGTTTTGAGCGCTGGGCTTTGTGTTTTAAAGAGTCTAGTTATCAGTTATATCTTTGGTAAGATGGGGGGGGGGGGGTACTTGAATCGTTAAGGGTATACCCTTCGTTTGAGATGAGGACTTTTCGCTTTACGAGATTCGACAATAGACCCTTAGTGACAGCGGCTTCGCAAGTCACACCCGTGCCTGTAGGGTTATGGACGCTCATGAATTTAATTATTTGGTCGCCCTTCATGCCAGGGTTGCGTTCGACTTCGTTCACAATTTTTAGCTCTTCGTCTGAGAAATCCATCCACGACATTTTACTATCCCTCCTTTTAGCTACTCCACCGAGCACCGCAGTATCATTATACCCGCATCCGGAAGTGCCCTCCAAATCATTGTATAGATATTTGTGCATTGCTTCTTTTGCCGCTTTTTCTATTGCCATCTCAAAAATCAAACTCATGGGCGAAAGTGTCCTTTAAAACTGGGGAAAGTCGGTCGTAGAAAAATTAAGATAACACTATTGTTCACCAAATCTACATAAAATATTTAAATTATATTAAATAATTTTATCCATTTTTGGCACTATTTATCCTCGGGCTACGCACCGTGCGAGATCATCCCGCTTTTCTGCATAGATTTGTGTGGCGTCAAGGGTGCTGTGACCGAGAACGGCTTGCGCTCCCTCGAGCCCGTGAGTGCGGCGCACCTGCGTTGCGACCGTGTGTCGGATTTGTAACGGTGTCCAGTGTTCCATCGGGGCACGCTTTGCAGAGGTGGTGTCGAGTTTCTTTTTATCGGTACGAGCGCCCTGGTTGATTGCGAGCCTGCCCTCGTTGTATCTTTTTTGTGCACCCTCAATGGCTCGGGCGTAGCCATCACCACTGATCATGCCGCTGTAGCCAGCACTCTTGCCCACACCTTTCTGGCACCACACCGCATCCTTATCCCAAAGAGGTTTGCGTACGGAGCGCATGAGGTCGATGAGATCGGTCTTCATGTAGATTAATCTCGGATCACCCCGGTGAGAGTTCTTGTGTTCCGCTGGAGCGTAGCACCAGAGACCGGGTTCGACCTCCGTCATCTCCGACCAACGCATGGAGCAGAGTTCCTTGACACGCATCCCGGTTGCGAGGTGGACGGTGAGCACTGCACGGTACATTGGTTTCAAATGGGGCATGATCAGTCTGAAGTACTCAACGGGCACGGGAGCGATCTTGTCAGGGTTCCTTAAGGTTGGTGCGGTTCGCCAGTTAAGGTGCTGGACTTGGGCGAGCGCTTGGTAGATATCAACCGGCACCAGTTCCCACTCGACCCCGAGTTTGAACATCTGGCGAATCTTTACGATAGCGTTGTTCACACTACTGATACACAATTTCTTTTTTGGGGTGCCTTCTGACTGGGGCATGATGTCTCGGTGCATGATAGCGGCACGAACCGCAATAAGAACCGAGGGCTTAAAATCTTTTATTTTCATTTCAAGATAAAGGTCGAGCTCCCGCAGTGCCGACTTGATGACACCGAGTTGCGATGTGGGTTTCCCGGTTGTCGGGTCTCGGTAGTAGGAGATGGAGTGCTTAATCATTGCGTTGACTAAGTCAGCGACCACGGGTTCGTGCTCGGGCAGGATTGAGGGCGTGACATCCTCACTGAGGATGTCAGCACACCATCGGAGGTAGGCCTGCTTGGTAGCTACGAGGCCCCACTGCCCGTGGTAAGTGGCCTTACGGGTTGCGGGGCTGATGCTATACCCTAAGTTTTTTCCCTTATGGTGTAGCAGACCGGGTACTTTTTTCTTTGCCATGATTTGAACTCGCACGGAAGAAGCCCAAAAGCGAGCCTCCATACGGAGAATCATAGCAGAAGGTGTACAATGTTGTACAGTACAACTTTCCCAAAATCACTTTTCTATCAAAAACAAGGTCGGGGATACAGGATTTGAACCTGCGACCTCTTCCACCCCAACCGGAAATATGGAAGAGCAGCAAAGCCCTATTCTGATAGCGTATTATCATCGCTAATTTTTTAAAATCCGTTAAACTTCTTATGCATTATTATGCAGGAATACGCATGATTTCTAAAAAAATGTTGTACCGCTTTGCCACCATACAAACACCCTTCTCATCAGGTAGCCACGCACTAGGGAAGCCAAGGTGAACACCCCGCTCATGGTCAGGTTCTGTCCGGTCGTGGTTTCGATTCCCATTAATGAGAAGAGTGAAATCTGGATGATTAGGGAAACAAAAAAGCCTGCGCCCGTGTTGGCGATTGACTCCACCAAGCTCATCGAGCGGGTCTGTCTAGTCATCGAGATCGGGGGCGTGAAAGATTTGTGCGCCGTTATGCCAGCCGCCATCGATGCGCTTGCTGCCACCACCTTCAAGCTCCTTCGGAATCACGCAGTCATGCGGGTGATAGAGTGTCTCAAAGCGGGTGTGCCTGGCGATGAGGACTTGAATCTTTTCCTCAGATCCCGGTCGTGCTAGCGTCGGCCCGAGCGGTGGCACCCTGAGTGAGTCGCGCTTGTTTTCCTCTTCCGCTTTCACGCACCCGAGCGAGTGCGACATCTTCGGCGTGTCAGGCCCCGTGCATTTGTAACAAGCTCGGCAGAGCTGCCGTGCCTCGTGGGGTTTGCGCTCACCGCATGAGATGCAGGTGATCAGCCTTCGTGGTATCTTATCGTAGCATTTAATGCAAAGCCCCTTCGCTCGGTGTGGGCGTCGCTCTTTGCAGTTTACACAGGTGATCTCAGCCATCCAGTTTGCCTTTCGTCCTGGGGATTTCGTACGGGTCGTTGCCTCGGCCTCTGCGGATCTTCTTGAGCTTGACCTGAAATCGGGGGTCGCTTAGGTCGATGAAGTTCTCATCGAGAGATTGGAAACATTTTTTGGCGCTGCCGTTTCTGGCGTACTCGATCACGAACTGTTGGATGAGGAGAGGCATCAGGCTGTTGACATAATCGGAATCGACGCCGAAAGTGATGACCAGCCTTCGCAGCATGAGCGTGCGCAGGTCTTCGGGGTCTGAGGCCTTGGCACCGTTGTCACGGTCTGCGTAGCATTGTTCGAGGTGTTTCAGCCAGGGGTCTTCGTCCATGTGTGTGTTCTCCCTAGAGAGCGAGAGACCCGAGGAGCCAGAGCAAAAGCTTTGCGAGCTTGAGGAAAGGTCTATCGGCGAAACAGTGGCACCCTCCGAAGAGGGTAAACCAGCAGCACCATGCGACGAGCATCCCAGTGATGATCCGGTGCGCAAAGTTCATTTGTTTTTAAGATCGAATCTAGCCTTGATGTAGGCGAGAGTGGTGCCGCCACTAATGGCCAAGGTAAAAATGGCGGTGACCATTTTAGTCAACGAGTCCGTGAGTGTTGCACTCTCGGTGCTGTTGACCATGCCAAGAATCACCGCAAGCGAGACGCCTTGCAAGATGCAAGTAGTCCAAAACTCTGAAGTTTTCCATCCCGATTTAAGCTTATCCATGAGGCACTCCTTATTATTCGTTCATCGTCCCTCGGAATTTCCATTTATCAACCGGCTCGTAATAACTTTCTTCTAAACCTTTTTCTTCTTAGGCTTTACAACTTTCCTCTTTACAGTTTCCACCACGACCTCGGCAGGCTTGGTTGCGAACATCGTGCCACCGATTCGCACAAGTGCTGCGAGCGCAGGGAAACCCGCCACCGTCAAACCGCCTGCCAAGAGCATCACGATGAGAGCGATGGTGCTGTTGCCCGTGCCGGGTAGCGAGGGCGTCGGGAGTATTGGTTTGGGTTTTCGCAGGTCGGAATCATGCTTGGGGTCGTAGTCGGGCCTTACCCTTCTAAGGGCTTCAGCGAGGGAGCTGGCGCCGCCTTCGTAATCACCTTGGCTATGAAGCACCTTGCCCGCTCCCCGTGAATCTGGGCCACCCTGCACCATGATGCGAGGTGTACCGGGAAGGAACCCGAGTTCCTTCACGGCCCAGTTGTCGGGTCGGTAGGACTGCACCAAGAGGGTGTCAACAAACACACTGAGTGCGGGGTTGGTTTCGAGATCTTTAGTAACAGCAGCGCACTCGGATGCGGTGCCGATTACAGTGAGGCGGAGCTTCTCCCGATCATCGATGAGGTCTTTCCCCTTGCCCTCGATCGCTGAATATGCTTGTTTGCGGGTGACCTCTCTGCCGCCTAACCAGAACTTTTCCACGCCCGAGTCGAGGCGGGAGCGATCGAGCCCAAAGTTTTGTTCCTGTTGCTCGATGACTTTGATGAGGTGTGATGCGGGTGGTGCGAACGGGGAGAGCTCCTGGTCTGATGACCAGTTGCCGTCGGGAAGAAGTTCCCGGTAGCATTGGCGGGCCTTGATCCATACACCCTTCTGAACCGTGCCGCTGTAGAGGGCCGCTTGGTCGGCATCGATAATGCGCCACTCATAGGGCGCTACGACCGCAGCGCTCGAGGGTGTGCCCCATTTCTGGCCGTACACCTTAACGGGTTCGCCCTCGTTATATGGCATCGGGGGAGGCGGGGGAGCGATCACGACCACGGCCCAACCGCCTCCTCCTGAAACCCAGCGTTTCTTGAACTCTGCGGGGCTCATCCATTCGTACTTGGTTTCACCGGGGAAGTTGTTGTCTAGGATTGCTGCCCATTTTTCTGTGAGGTGGACTGCGTTCACCATGTGTGCAATCTTGCCTGTGTACCTGGGTGAGTAGCCGTAAGTAACCGAGGGCATCCGACCCGTAGTCAGTGCGAGCTTGATCAAAGCTGGGTCGCTCCCCTCATACTGGAGATATTGTGCGCCGTCGCAATACTTGGCGAGCATCTTCTCGACCTTGGAAGGGTAGCCACCACCCTGCTCTCTTGTCATCTTCTGTTGGAGTCCGAGGATGCTATCCACATTTTGCCACCTGCCTGCGTGCTCGATCGAGGTGAAGACGCAAAGGCCCGCGCCGTCTTTGCCTCCGGTGTTCTTCATCTGCTGCGAGCCGGGGAGATCGATTTGAATTTCCTCAGCGCCATCGGGGGAGGTGCGACCACCCTCGACGGAGGTTGCCTCGATTTGACTGAAGAGCAAGAGCCATAGGAATAGGTTCATCATGGGCCTTTCGGGTTTACACCTGCGCATCAAAGTGTTGTTTAAGTAACCGCTTGAGCTGTTTAATTTTCACATCCACTTCTGATCCTTCTGGAAAGAAGTCTGCATCATTAATCGTTTTCTTTTTGGTGCGATTGATGAAGGTAACAGTGAAGCCTGATACTTGGCTTTGATCGTTTACGGCTGTTTCTGTAATAAGTATTTCCATGATTTGATCCTAGGTTTTGATGATGTAGTTAAGAACCACCACAGGTGGGATGATGTTATGTCGGCCATCGGCAGGGGTATTCGCCACATTGTTAATCCCGATGTTATGCGTGTGCGCTAGGTTAGTGGAGGCGGTGTTGGCTGAACCTCCTGCGGATGCGTTATAGGTCGAACCTCCTGCAATTGTTGCCGCACCTGCCGAATTATAAACCCAAAACCCGGTAACGCCAGAGCCGTGACTATGGCTTTCGTTCGCACTCATTGCCCCTGTAATTGAATTGCTTCCACCTGCAGATGATCCAACTGTGTTTGCGTGTGTGTGGCTGGCTAGTTCGGTAGCAGTTAACAAATGCGTTTCTTCCCCTAGCCACTGGCCCCTTGTCCTTGCTGTTTGCGCTGTTCCACTTGGTGCGCCTGTGCCTGATGCGTTTAAACCAACGCCACTTCCAGCACCCATCGGAAGCCTGCCTCTAAGGTCGGGCAAGTTGAAACTTAATGCCCCTGCTCCTGTGTATGCTGTGCCACCATAGGTGTTACTGATGACTGCATGGAGTGCTAAGTAACTAGTGGAGCTTACAGAACTGCCATCACAAAGAAGATAGCCAGTGGGGGCGGTTGCGCCTGCGTAAGCGGTGAGAGCGCCAGTCGGCATCTGCGCTGCGGGTGCGGTGCTAGCCCAGGTCGTTCCGTTGGATGTAAGCAGGTTGCCACTGGTGCTAGGTGCTACGAAAGTGGGTGCGCTGGTGCCGTTGCCCAAGATCACATTGTTTGCAGTTAAGGTGGTTAGTGAAGTGCCACCATTTGCAACATCTAATGTGCCTGTGTGGTCACTGCGAGTAAGAGATGAAACCAAAACATTTACCGTGCCTGCTGCGTTACAGATCCAGATCTTCCCATCGGTTGCATTGACTGCGATTTCGCCTGCCACTAAGCCAGTCGGTACAGTGGTAGCGGTATAGCTCCTCTTGGGTTTGATGACATTCGCCATCTTAGAAAGTTCCCCCATCCAGAATGATGCCGCTGCCTAAACTGGTTGCGCTAAGCACTACGGTGCCGTTGATGTAGTAACTTTTACCGCTGGCAACATTGATATGATCGCTCGATGTCCAGGAGGTGGTTGATAGCACCCAGTTCCAAGTGTGATCCGTGAGTCCGTGCAAAGTTAAACCGCCACCATCCGCTGCTGCTTCTGTGACCGATCCTTGCGCAAGCTCGATGTTCTTATCTGCCACAGATAATGTGGTCGAGCTAATCGTAGTTACTGACCCATTGACCGTAAGCGAGCCACTAAGCACTAAGCTCGTGCCAGTTGCTGCTCCAATGTTAGGAGTTATAAGAGTGGGTGTGTTGGCTAGTACCACTGCACCAGAACCCGTTTCATCGGTGAGTGCTGCTGCTAAATTAGCCGAGCTTGGCGTTGCGAGAAACGCTGCGACACCAGTACCCAGCCCGCTTACTCCTGTTGATATCGGAAGTCCAGTGCAACTGGTGAGCGTACCGCTAGTGGGAGTGCCGAGGAGAGGCGTTACCAGAGTGGGCGAGGTTGCGAAAACATTTGCCCCAGTGCCCGTTTCATCGGTGAGTGCTGCTGCTAAATTAGCCGAGCTTGGCGTTGCGAGAAACGCTGCGACACCAGTACCCAGCCCGCTTACTCCTGTTGATATCGGAAGTCCAGTGCAAGAGGTTAGCGTACCGCTTGAAGGCGTTCCAAGGAGAGGCGTTACCAGCGTAGGCGAAGTGTTCATCACAAAGGTAGTGCCGGTGCCAGTCTGCGCTGCCACCGAAGTTGCGTTCCCGACTGAGGTTATCGGGCCGGTAAGGTTGGCGTTCGTGGTGGCGGTGACCGCAAAGTCGGGCCCGCCGATTGCGATCACGCTGGTTGCGACCCCGAAGGAGTTATCGCCCAAACCGTAGTAAAGAATCCTTCCGCCTGAGTTCTCGTTGAAGGCCAGCTCAGAAGATCCTAATGTCGAAGGTGCGCCCGTTGCGCCACCGATTCTGCGTTTAATTCTAATCGTGTTCGCCATGTTTAAAGTTCCTTAAAAGTTGCCGCCGTCGAGCTTGCCAGAATTAGTCCACATCCCCATTGCCGAGGAGTATTTCAAAAGATCATCATTCGCCACGCTCACGGTCGCGACATCCGTCAGGTCATCAAGCGGGCCATTGCTAGTGCCACTCGGGCCAGTCGGGCCTGCGGGGCCGGTCGCTCCGGTAACGCCTGGGGATGACACTGCGATCGCGTTCTCGGGAAAGGTCACATTGATATTGCCTGCTGCGGGATCGAGCACGGTTACGATGCCATCAGTCTGAGAGACCGTGATTGCGTTTGAGTCTGCGTTAAGTAGGATTGTGTTGGCTTCATTGTCGATGGTTACGATCATCGTGTCACCTCCGCTTTTACCACAAACTTACCTTCGATTAGGCGTGTTACTATTGAGCCGGGCGAAGTGATTTCGAGATCGTAAACATAGGAGGCGGGGGTGAGACCTGACATCGTGGTAGCGTCCACTAGGAGCGTCAGGGTTCCCGCTGCGCCGTTAATCGTGATGCCCGAGCCGGTGCTGAGTTCGAGGATGACCGTTGCGGACGCTGCGGTGGTTCGCACTTGCATTAGAGCGGTGTAGCTGGTGAGGTTGATGACCACCTCATCGGGGTCGGTGTAGGTGATCACCCGCTGGAGCGTTGCCCCTTGTTCTGCCGCGAAGTTATATAAGCCTGCTGGCATAATGACCTCCGAAAAAAAGAATATAGTCGAGACTAACTTGGCTCGGGTGGCGATGCAAATCGCTCGCACTAGTTAGGGTGTTGGGGGTTCCAAATAATAATAAGCGAAAGCGGATGCGGTAGAGACTTTGGGTTCCACTGACTCTAGATAGGGTATGCCCGAGCTGCGCCATAATAAGCAATAAGTGTCAGCAAATGGACTGGACAGGCCAGCATATTTAACGATGGTTGCTGGCTCGTTAAAAAGCCAAGTGGTTCCATCCGTCACATAGGTAGTGATATTGGTGTTAACTAACTGGAAAGAACCAGAGCCTGTGTACCCTGAGATAGAATCATAGTACCCATTGTCTTGAAAGTTTCGGTCATAAAGTGCATAGGCGAAATAACCATTTCGATAGGTGATATATTTAAGCCGTATCTTATTGGTAACATTAACGGCTGTGGTAAATGGCTCAGACTCATAATTCCAATCATGCCCAGTAACCTTAGTTAAGGTGATTGATGCAGGTAGTTCTGAGGAGTAGTTATTCGTAGTCCATGTGCGTGTTGGATAGGTGGTGACAGGGTAGTATTTTCCCAGCCTTGTTCCTGTGCCTGTGTAGGTGTTGTCAATGTTGGTCAAGGTCAAGGTGGCTGGAAACACTTCTGGGTAGCTTCCAGAAAAAGTAGGGCTGATTGTTGTCGGCCATCCGATATAGTAAAGACTCCCGTGTTGTGCGTAGTCGGCATATTTTGTAAGTGTCGGAATACTTGAAAATATCCCAGCCAAGGAAGGAACACCACCAACTGTAGGCAAATAACCAATGGCACCATAACTAATAGTGTTCTGATCCGGCTGAGACAAAGAACCAACAGTAATGCTTATAGTTAAATAATATTCGACATACCACCCGCCAATGTCGCTACCATTTAGGGTCATGGAGAAATTTGTTCCGATCAAATTACTTTTAAAAGAGTTTTGAAAATTTTTAACATTCGTGAAACTTGCAAAAGCGGTTCCAGCAGAAGCGTAGGGAAGATTGGTAGTGCCGTCACCGTACCAGATGTAGCTCGTATTCTGCGCTGACCCACCATCGTTTATTGATCCTGTGTAAAGCTTAAAATCATCGTTGCAATAGGCCAGCCCTGCCAGTATGTCTACTTCTGGTGTTAAAATATACCTTGTTGCAGCACTTCTTGTAATTCCTGAAATACTAAATTCAATCTTTTTTGGAAAGTCGGCAAAAGTGGGCACCTTGTATTTCCATGAAACTGGCTCGGGTAACTGTGAATCAAATAAGGGAGTAGGGCAGCACTCTGAAAATTCAGTCTTTAGGTTGTAGGTTTTGCCACACTGCGACACAGTAAACAAGGTTCCAGAAGCAGGAAATTTTATTGGTATTTTATTGTATGCGTCTGAGAAAGTTGCTGCAAAAGCCACCTTTAAGGCAGTATCAAAAAACAAATAGTATACCGAAACCACATCTGCACCACTCGGTAAAGATCCAGAGGAAAGGCTGAACTTTACTGGGGTAGGTCTGCCATAGTTTGCAATGCCTGAAGTTAGATAGCTTGCATTGGATGCTGTCCAGAAACCTGTAGCGGTGCTGTAGGTTGTATGCCCCTCATTCAGGGTAAAGCTTATACCGATGGGGTTAAGTTGCATTATGAAATTAGCCCGTGGGATCTTATGCGAGCCAAGAGCAAGTTTAGTTGGGTTGTTAAATCATCGATAGCCGTTTGCGTTGTCGATGCTGTAGTGGCTAAATCTACACTAGAGATCGTATGCGCTGCGACATCGGTCACGGCTGCCAGTGGTGTTAGAAACTCGACCGCTGTGGCACCCGAGTTGACTTTCAAAAACTTACCGCTTGCGCTAGTGTAGTTCGCTGGGAAATCCGTTGCCCCTTTGAGTGTAAGTGATCGCCACCCCTTAACCCCTGCGTTAGTCGTTGCGTAATATTTGTCATTACCAGGAGTTGCTGAGTCGTTGACCAGTTTCATTGCAGTAAACACACTGGTGTCATTTGGGTTGCCACCTCCTGTGATGCTATTTGTTGTGGTCACATTTGGAGTGGTGAAAACCACTGCGCTAGCGGTGCAAGTTACCGATTTATAAAGTGCGCCTGAGTAATTATTTGGTGTGTCCGTTAACCCTAGGAAGTCTGCTGCGGTCGGTGATCCAGAGAAGTTCGGCCCAAATTCTAGAGCGTCTGCCGTTGCATTTACCATGACGATTCTGCTGGCATTCCCATCAAAACTTTTAGGCACCACATCTACTAGACCAAGGAAGTTCTTAAACACTGCGCCATCGTAGTCGGATGTAGTCAGGGAAGCCGTTGTGACCCCAATATTACCATTCGAACACACCACCCCAGTGACTACTTCAAAGGAGGAGCCTGCACCACCTGCGTTAGTCTTCACCACAAACACCGGCAAGCCTGCCGAGGTGTAGCCTGAGAATTGCCCCATGTAGCGTTGCCCCACGGTAAGCGCGGCGCCGCTTACCTCTTTGATCTTGACCTCATTTATGTCGTTCATCGTGTTGGCGCTGGCGTGGTAGTCCACCCGTTGCCCGGTATTAAGGGGCGAGCCTAGCGCCGTCACCTTCACCACGCTCATCGTGGAACCGCCCAGCATGGGCCCGATGCGTGTGGGTTCGGTCGTGTCGCCCTCGACCGACTTCACCACTCGGGCGATGCGTCTGGCACTATCTTCTGTAAAGCCATAGGCGCTGCTCATTAGAGGATCTTTCTGTAGATGGGGGTCAAGTAGGCGTAATCAATGTCATCGTAAATACGGAAGCGAAGGAAGCCTTCGTTCGCCTCAGTAGGGAAGACCCCATGATCAAATGGGATGCCCGTGG
>Ga0209190_1001035_pt1 | contig 19765 bp, 19 predicted proteins | sample M_140205_XF_Meta_FD_187315 | JGI IMG/M metagenome (GOLD analysis project Ga0209190, IMG submission 187315) | Freshwater microbial communities from Lake Montjoie, Canada to study carbon cycling - M_140205_XF_MetaG (SPAdes) (version 2) | ecosystem: Environmental > Aquatic > Freshwater > Lake... | reverse complement strand
CCTAAATCTAAATCTAAACCCAAAAAAGGGGGACAGAAAAAAACAAAAAAAAACAAAAAAGGGCAAATAAATCTTAGAAAAACACGAAAAAACGAATAACATTAAAATTGATTATTAGTAAATATACATTATTAATTAATAATAGTTACTTACTAAATAATGCCACCTCTTATTGTATCAATTGATGGAAATATTGGTTCAGGGAAATCAAGCATTATGCGGTATTTAGAAAAAAACTTTGCTAATTATTGCGCTTCAAAAGGCAATAATTGTAAGATTTGCTTTTTACAAGAACCAGTTTCAAGTTGGGAATCAATCGGAGATGCTAATGGAAAAAGTATTATTACGCACTTTTATGAAAACAACGAGCGCTATAGTTTTGCATTTCAAGTAATGGCGTATACCACACGTTTATCTTTATTAAAGGAAGCGCTAAAAGAAGATTATGATGTTATTATTAGTGAACGCTCCATTTATACAGACAAATTTGTATTCGCAAAAAGTCTATATGAGGCTAACAAAATGACCCTTATTGAATATTTAATTTATTTAAAAATGTTTGATGAGTTTCAAACTATTTTTCAAGATTTAAAAATAGTTTATATTAGAACCATGCCTGAGATTTGTGATTTACGTGTACAACAGCGGGGTCGCCTAGGAGAAACTATTCCTATTCAATATTTAAAAGATTGTCATCATTATCACGATGTGTGGTTAAACAATCCAACAGCTATTGAGCAAGGATTAGTATTAGTTATTAACGGAAATGAAGAAACAAATACAAGTCAATTTATTGAAAATAGTTATTATGATGATGTAACAAGGAAACTATATGATTTTGTATTTACATTATAAACGAAGTAACATTATAAACGAAGTAACATTATAAACGAAGTAACATTATAAACGAAGTAACATTATAAACGAAGTAACATTATAAACGAAGTAACTATAAAAACGAAGTAACTATAATGTGTTTTGTTCATAATTTTTTTTATTATTATATAAGAATATATAAGAATAAAAATGGCAAGACAAGGACCATCTGAGAGCGCGACTACTTTTCCTGTTGGAACAAAAAAACGCGGCAATGATGGTAATATATGGATCATAATACAAACAAAAAATAGTAAGCGATGGTCTAAACTTAATAATAATACATTACAGAAAACAAAGAAAACAAGCAAAACAAGCAAAACAACTAAAAAATATACAATAAAAAAGAGCAAAAAAAACGACATTTCAGTAGATGAATTAAGACAACTGCTTAAAAAATATAATGTAACAACAAGTGGTTCAAAAGAAGCTATGGCTCAAGGATTAGTTAGAGTAAGCAATTTTTTAATCGAAAGCAATGATTTAGAATTAATTTATAATTTATTAGATAAAGGTCAACAAAAAAAAGCAGCGCAACTCATACAAGATAGAATTAATAAACCAATTACTAATTATCGAGGAATGTATGAACCACTAACAAAACCAATAAGTTCAATGACGCGCGAAGAGTTAATAAAGAATTTACAAAAATTTAGAGACAGTTGGGAAAAAATTACTACGCGAGATACAGATTTATCAGATGAACGTTTAAATGATGAACCAACTCACCAATTACGAAACTTAATTAAATTTTATTATAGCACCAGCGCAAAACTGTCAGCCGAAGATTGGTTGCGTAAATATGTATAATACTTAGCATAAATGCATAAAAATAATATGTTTTTATAGTATGTATGATAATTGTAAAATAATTAGTCATAAAGGAATACATAAATATAGTCTTATTATGTTACATCCTATGTATTCAGATGTGTGTTATTTTAATGACTATATAGACTATTGCACTAAAAATTATAATAATATAAGTGAGCATTGTAAATTTATAATACCACAATCGCCATTAATGACGATTGATTATCCGCATAATAAGCAATATTGTGTTAATTCGTGGTATAATTATTATAGTTGTTATAATAATTTAAATAAGGTTGACAAAATAAGTCGCGGCGACTTTGATGAGCAAACGCGTCGCTTAGTTGCGATTATCAATAATGAAGCCGCGATTTTAAAGACTTATAAAAGCATATTTATAATAGGCGTTTCGCAAGGTGGAACATTATTATTCAATATATTAAATAAATTAGCGTCTCCATTAGGAGGGTTATTTTGCATTAAATCGCTATATATGTATAAATATATTAAATTAAGAAAAAATAGGGCTACACCGCTCTTTTTTTATAGTGGTACCAAAGATGAAATATATAATTTAGAATATCAAAAAAAGTGTGCGCAATTATTGGAACGAAAATATAAGATAGTATGGCGCATAATAACTAATTTGGACCATTATGCTATAATTGAAGAGGAGTATAAATTTGTATTTGATGCTATTGTCGAATTAATTTAACGTATATTGATGTTAACTTTTTCTTTTTATATTGTTTTATTAACTATTCCTAGCATTATATTATTGGCAATATATATTATGGATTTTTATACACGTCTATTTTGGTTCTTTTTCTTTGCTTTTATTATTTTGTCTGGATATTTAGTTTGCTGTACTAAAAAAACAAATATATTTTATCTACAAATAGGCTGTGGATGTGGTATGTTTGCTACAAGCAAAATAGGGCGAACTTTTTTAAGATTATAATATATAGGTCTTTTTAGCAATCTTATTTTTATATTATTTTATTATATTTGTATAATATAATAAAATAATATTATGTCATGTGAAAAAATTATGTGTAAATATGGTTTAAATGATAAATCATTAATAAGAGATTGGTTGAAGAAAAATCACCCGGATAGGGGTGGTTCAATGGAACGTGACGAATTTATTAAAGTATTGGAATGTTATAAAAATAATGTTACTTGTACTGCAAAAAAGTCTAATAAAGAAAAAGCAGTAAATAAAGAAAAAAAAACTAGTAATACAAAAAATACTAGGAAAAAGCGTGCAAAAATCTTTACTTGTATGCGTAAAACAGCTAACTTTAGTAAAATCTCAAATTATCACAAGTTTGACAAAGCTGTATACGATCCTAAAAAATTAAATGAAGAACTAGTCGAAGCCTCTCCAAAAATGGTTCAATTATTACATAATATTAGAGAGCTAGACGCTCAAGATGTAAAATATCATGGTAAAAAATTTAAACATTTTATATTTTCTGATGTTAAAGAAGGAGGTTATGGAGCAAAAATAATTGCGTCAGCATTTCAAGCCAACGGTTATAATAACATACTTAAATCAAAAAAAGTATCCAATCAAATAAATGCAAAGTTGTATTTAGACATTGAAACTTCTAACTATAAAAATTTTGCATTATTAAGCTCTAATAGTGTTTATGGAACAACATTTAATGAGAAAATTAAAAAAGAAGTATTAAAAATGTATAATGAGCGCCCCGCAAATATTCATGGAAAGAATGTTCGATTAATTATTCTTGACAGCGGATTTAAAGAAGGCATCGATTTATTTGATGTAAAATATGTCCATATTTTTGAGCCATCTATAACAATAGCAGACCTTAAACAAACTGTTGGGCGCGCAACGAGAACATGTGGACAAAAAGGATTAGAATTTCAAAAAAATATTGGTTGGCCGTTATATGTTTATAATTATTATTTAACTATTCCTGAAATAACAAGTAGTTCGATGTATGCTAATAGGTCCTTAATGGAAAATAATTTTGAAAGTTATAATAAAGACGAAGACATACTATTATTTAAAAATGTAGAAAAATATAATGACTCCACTATGAATTATAGTGAATTTGACAGCGCAATGATACAACTATCAAAACAATTATACGAATTAGCTCCATTGTTGGCCGTTGACTATTACTTAACCAAAAATATACATAAGGCAAATGATTTAAATAGAGAGGTTATGGAAACAGACTTTTATTTAATGGGTGGAGCAAATGCGGGAGGAGCGGGACCGGAACCGGGAGCAGGTGCAGGAGCAGGTGATGCAAACTTTAAGCGCCAAAATGATAATTCTAAATTTTTCAAAATAGATAATATAAAGTGTATGGGTAAATGCGGTAAAAAAAGCACAAATGATATTCCTGTTAGTATCGATTTTATGAAATATGTCTACAGAAAGCATAATCACCCCAAGCAATTATTAATAAACGCAAAAGCAAATGTGCGCCAATTTTTATGTAATTATATGAAAGATTTGGATAATAAATTTTGTAAGCATGTCAACTTAGAGTGGTCTCAGCGTTATATTAGAATACCCCATATTATTGAGAAACATAACAATTTATTAGCTATTAAAAATGAATTGCTTGCTTTAGAATTAGTAATTAATAATGAAGACGATGCTACAAATATTAAATATCCAATGATTTTATATAAAACTAGCTCACATAAGATTACTTCAAAATCTAAATCTAAATTGAGTTCTATAAGCAATAGCAATAAGAGTTCTAAAGCTACTTCTAAAAAGAGTTATAAAAATAAATTTACCAAAATGAGTTTTATTAAAATGAGAGATTATATTACAACAAACTATAATTCTAAAGAATTTATTTGGGAGCCTATTGATGTTATAAATAAATGTGTTGACGCACCAAAAACTAATGCAAGTTCTGCGAACTCTATTGTACTAAATCCTACTCAAACATTTATAGCAGACTTTTTTACTCCTGCCTCACCATATAAAGGAATTCTCCTTTGGCATTCTGTTGGAACTGGTAAAACATGTACAGGTGTTGCTACTGCTTCGTCTAGTTTTGAGAAAGAAGGTTATTCTATATTATGGGTTACACGAACAACATTAAAAGGAGACGTGTGGAAAAATATATTTGACCAAATATGTCACGTAATATTAGTTGATGAAATAAATAAAGGTTTAATACTTCCTGAAAATTTGAGCGACCGAAAAAGACATTTATCTAAGAGTTGGCTAGAACCTATGTCATATAAGCAATTTAGTAATCTATTGGCTGGAAAAAATGCTATTTATGATATATTGCTTGAACGAAATGGGTCGCGTGATATATTACACAAAACGCTTATTATTATTGATGAAGCGCACAAATTATATGGTGGCGATTTAAAGGCTAGCGAACGACCTAATATGGAAATTATGGAAAATCTTATAAATAATAGTTATAAAGTTTCTGGCGTTGACTCATGTAAGCTATTAATTATGACAGCAACTCCTTTTACAAATAGCCCGCTCGAATTATTTGCTTTAACAAATCTATTTATGACTAACGAAAGTGAAAAAATTACTACAAACAAAGAAGAGTTTAAGAAGCAATATATGACATCGCAAAATATACTAAGCGAAACAGGGCTGAAAATTTTAGCAAATAAATTATCTGGGTATATTAGCTATTTAAATAGAGAGAAAGACCCTACACAATTTGCGCAACCTATTATGATAAATGTTCCTATTTTAATGAGTCATGTTGAGAACGAAGATTTGAGAGACGCTGTTTATTTAAATGCTAATGTAAATTCTATTGAAAAAGACATAGAAGCGCTAATAATCTCTCTAAAAGCACAAATTAAAGATGAAAAAGCCGACTATAAATCTAAAAAGCTTCCATTTAAGAATAAAGAAATCCCTCAACATATAACCGACGAATTAGACACTATTTTGAAAAATATAAAGTCTTTTGAAGACAAAATAAATGGTTACAAACAAAATAAAGCTGACGCTAAAGATAAAATGAAAGAGCTTAAAGAAAAGATAAAAACAATAAAAAATTCATTATTACAAGAATATATATTGTATACTAAATGTATGCATATCAAATATAAAAACAATAAGACTCAGAAAAATTATAAATTGCTTCGCTAATAATGTTAATGCTAATAATGTTAATAATGTTAATTAATATACTATATAATTAACATTATTCAAACTAAAAAATAGCATTTACTTTTTGCTAGATTTATATGTGGAACGGCATTTTTTATCTTTTAAAGCTTGGAAATATTTCATTTTATGTGTCTTGGCATAATGTAACACATGCTTTATCCAAGAGCTCGTTTTGCCTCTTGACTTTTTTCCACGACGACCCTTTCTTCTCCGTCTGCCACCGCTTGATGCATGTTCATCCTCTTCCTCTTCTTCTTGTTCTTGTTGCTGTTGCTGATTTTCTTCTTCCTCTTGTTCTTGTTCCTCCTCTTGCTCTTGTTCTTGCTGCGATTTACCACCACGATGTTTTCTTTTTCTATGTGATTTTTTATGTCCTCGGGACCGGCGTCTTGAATGTTTTGAAGTTCTTCTACGTCTTCTACCGCCTGAAGGTGGTGGTGGTGGTAGAATATTTTCTAATGATTTTAAAGTTGATGTTAACTCACCAGCTGTTTCATTTTGACCACCATACGCTTCATGTCCTACTTCTTCTTCTGTTCCGCCTTGCATAAAGTTATCTAACAAACCCATTATTTAATATATATATATTAAATATATTATATTTAAAAAATATTTAATAATTAGTTAATTGCTAAATTGTTAAATGTTAAATTATTAAATTATTAAATTGCTAAATTGCTAAATTGCTAAATTGCTAAATAACTTATTAAATTGTTAAATAACTTATTAAATTGTTAAATAACTTATTAAATAACTTATTAAATTGTTAAATAACTTATTAAATTGTTAAATAACTAAATTGTTAAAATGCTAAAATGCTAAATTGCTAAAATGCTAAATTGCTAAAATGGTAAATTGCTAAATTGGTAAATTGTTAACTTGCTAAATAACTTGTTAAGTTAGTTTAGTAATGCCTCCATATTTTAATAGATCAATTATTTTAGAAGTAGTTGGAAATTCTTCATCACCATAAATATCTTGTAATAGCAACCATTCAAAAATACCCCCTAAATATACATATATATTAACAAATCCTAACTTATATAACTGATTGTATTTACTAATCACTTTATTATCAATACAATTCTCTCCATATATTAAAATTTTAATAGATTTATTACTTTTCAAATATTTATTTATTATGTCTACCTCATTAGACGCAGTAATAGTATTTTTTATTAAACATTCTTGTTTATCATAAGCTAGTGTATTAATTAGTAATATATTTTCACTACTATTATGAATACATTTTTGTACGTAGATATAATTTACTTTATTAACACTACTAATATTTCCCATAATTAATATATAACTGTGTTATTTACTTATTATATTTTATATTATTTATTTAAACTCTACGGTTGTAAATATAAATTCTTTATTTATCAACCTTGATGCGTTAGATGATAATTCTTCGCGTTTTTTTCGTGTCTTATTATTATACGACGAAGAGTTTGATGAATACGAATCACTACTTTCACAAGATGATGTAGATGTTGTAGAATTAATGGAAGAATTCTTTACTTTAGAACAACAATTTCTTAAATTCATATCATTTTCAATTATTTTATAATTCTGTTCAATATATTCTAATATTTGATTTTCTATAGTCCATTTAAAAAAATTTAGTTGTCCCAATGTCGTTTGAATAAATTTATCCTCTTTATATGGAACATTAATTCTATCCCATCTACAAAACGGATCAAATTTCTTTTTGCTATATGCTTTCAGTTTAAGCTTATAATCATTGTATACATTGACTTTTTCCATTTTGCTATCTTTGCTTATCATATATTGTATATTATTCTTTTTTGAGTAATTTGTAACAAACCAGTCCACTATTCTTAGAGAAATAGAAGATGAGCCGTTTATAATATTAATCATTTTATCAAAATTAGTATTTTCGCTATAAAATTTTAACAATTTATTTAATAATACATCACTTTGTGTATCTATATATAACGACATATATATTTTACTATACAGACTATTCTAATATTTATATTAAAATAGTCAATAATATTTAATAATATTTAGAAATATTATTAATGTATTTCTAATAATAATGAAATAATGAATAATGAATAATGAATTTCTAATATTATTATTAAATTTTTTCTATTGTTATAATATATAACAATGAATAATAAATGCAAAAAAACAAGACATCGTTGTTCTGCAAATAAAAAATGTTATAGAAAATCATTATGGACAAGAAAAAATCTAATAAAAAGATGTAAAGTAGGAACAAGAAAATGTAGAGACAATAAATGCCATAAAAAAAAAGCTAGTTCGGCAAAAAGCAGCTCTGCAAGAAAATTAATAAAATATCAAGAACCAATTAAAGATATTACAAATAATATGGTGCAAAAAATTTCATCAAATATATCGAATGCTATGCCTTCTAGAAAAAGTAATTCCAAGAAACGCCCAGTATGGCGTTATTAAACTTGATACAACTAAAGTATTTATATAATATATTTTTTATATAATATAAATATTTATTTACACATTTTTAAATTTCAAACTACCGTGAAAAATAAAGATAGTATAATATATATGTCTAATAAAACTAAAAAAAATAGGCACAACTACAATTTAGAAATACTATTTGTTAATGTATTAGAAAAATCTCACAAATTAAGAAACAAAAACCCACATAATTTTGATGGACAAGGTTTTTGGCAACCAATTAAAAAAATATTAGAACCACTCGATATTTATGCTGCAAAAAAATGGAAAGCATTATCAAAAACAAAAACAAGAAAAATTATGCTTTTACCAGAGTATACCATAAATGGTTATGAAACTAAATTAATAGATGAAAAAAATCATTTTATTATACAACAAGTAAGAATACCATTAAATGAAAAACCAACAATTAAAAAAATAATTCAAATTGCGCTAAATATTGGTCAATATAAAGGGATAAACAATAATAATTACATATATAACATTAAATTTAATGACCTAACCCAATTTATTTATAAAAAAGATATTATAGAATTGTCAAAACATATATCCGATGAGCTATTAAAAAAAGTAACTGACTATTTGAATTCAGTATAAACTTTAGCTCTTTATTTATTTAGCTTAGCTCGAGCTTTATTTAGCCATACTTGATCTTTCTCTTTCCTAATTAACCAATAAAAATTATCTTCAAGCATAATGTCAATACTTTCTTTATCAGTATTACGTGCCATTTGAATTAAATCTGCCTTTGCTTGTGCTTTCATTGCTGAACTCTTTTTATATAGCTCCAGTGCTAACTTTTCAAGTTTTGCAATATCAGCTGATGTCTCTACTTTAGGTTGTGCTTTTTGTGCTTTTTTTGTCTTTTTTAAAGCCTTTATTCTTGCTTTTTCTTCCTTAATTCTTGCTTTTTCTTCTTTTTTTTGTGCCTTTACATCTTTTATAATTTGAGCCTCTTCCTTTTTTTGTGCTGCTTTTTGTGCTCTTATATCTTTTAGAATTTGAGCTTCTTCTTTCTTTTGTGCTTTTAATGTAGTGTTTTTTATTCCACCGCGTCTTCTACGAGTATACCTCATTAATATAATATTACTAAATATTATATTAATTCCTAATATTGAGATTATTGAGAGATTAATAGTGCTATTTTTTTTTAGTTTTATTTTTAGCTTTAGCTTCAGCCTTCTCTCTAGCTTGTGCTACTAATGTGTCACGTTTTGCTTCTCCTAACATGATCCAGAAACCGTCAAGATAATATTGCACCATTTCTTTTCTTTCTTTAACTCCTCCCCATATATAATCTGGGTCTTTTTCTGCCTCTGCTTTTGCTTTCTTTTTAAGTAATGGATCTTTTTGAAATTCGCGTTTTGCTAAATTATTATACTTGAATTCTTCGGCTTCTTTTTTTCGGCGTGCTTTGTTTTCGATTTCTTCTAGCTTCCATTGTGCCTCTTGTGCCTTCACACGGATTTTTTCTAATTTTATACGCCGGTCAGCACTTTTCCTTGCTGCATTTAAATAGGCAAGTTTTTCTTTTGTTAACATTTTATCTGTCCTTTTTTCTTCTTCTTTATCTGCCTTTTTTCGTGCTTTGAATGCTTCTTTTTTTGCTCTTAATGTGTCATTTTTTACTCCAGCATATCTTCTATTATGACTTGTTCTGCGTGTTTTAGCCATTTATATAATAGTACTAGATTATTAACTAAATATATTATAAAAAAAGTATATAAATAGTTACTATTATATTTTAATGATTGGACATATAAAAAATAAATGGTGGCTTTAAGCAAATGATTTAAATATTATTTAGTTTTTTTAGCTTTAGTTCTAGCTTTAGCTATCCATATTTCAAGCTGTTTATCAGTTAACCCGTAAAAATTATTTTCAAGCATTATGTCAATTCTTTCTTTATCTACATCACGACCCATTTCAATTATATCTTCCTTTGCTCGTGCTTTCATTGCAGAACTTTTTTTATATAGCTCCAGCGCTAATTCTTTTAGTTTTGCAATATCTTCTGTTGTCTCTACTTTAGCTTCGGCTTCAGCTTTTTCTTCGGCTTTAGATTTGGGTTTGGCTTTAGTTTTAGCTTTAGTTTTAGCTTCAGCTTCAGCTTCGGCTTCAGCTTCAGCTTTAGCTTTAGCTTTAGCTTCGGTTTCAGCTTTCTCTTTAGCTTTAGCTAAAGCTTCAGCTTTAGCTTCGGCTTCAGCTTTCTCTTTAGCTTTAGCTTGAGCTTTAGCTTGAGCTTCAGTTTTAGCTTTAGCTTCAGCTTGAGCTTTTTCTTCAGCTTCAGCTTTTTCTTTAGCTTTAAGTTTATCATAATTTTCGTAACCGGGTGGTCTCTGTCTTTTTATATATGCCATTCGCTCCATATCCCAACCAGGCATGCCTTTAAGAAATTCTGCATAATCTTTACAGTAGTTAGGCACACTAGTTTTGCCTTCTCTAATTTCTCGTGCTAAATATTGTAGTTGCATAATCACCATCCTACTATGATAAGCTTCTAATCTTAATTCTTCTAACACAGGATTTATAGCATGTTTTGCTTTACTACGCGTTCGTTGAGCAGGTCCATCTAGACCTGACATTTCTAAACGTTTTATTTCTGCTTCTTGCGTTTTCAATATTTTTTCATTTAATGGAATAGCAGCAAGAATACGGCGCTCATATTCGGCTTTATCTGCATTCATTTTATCTGCTTTGGCTTTGTCTGCTAGTACTCTAGTTGCTAGTGCTTTAGTTGCTAGTGCCTTAACAACATCCCTTTTGGGAACCATTGTCATTATTTTTTCTACAATACCCTTTTCATAAAACTCGGCATTATTAGCTTTTACATTAACATTATTCAACATAGTTTTAACTAAGAAAGGTAATTCGTGTACCTTACCACGACCTCGTCTTTTTGAATTCAATTTTTTTCTTGAAACCCCTCCAACTCTTCTTGTTTTTTTCACTCTTCTAGATTTAACCATTTATATACTATAGCTAAATATTATATAAATAAAGTATTTAAAAACAAAATATTATGCTTTAATTTAGGCTTTGGCTTTAGACTTCTCCTTCTCCCTTTGTTTTATCATAATTTCGTAACCAGGTGGTCTAAATCGTGTTACATATCCCATTCGCTCCATATCCCATCCGGGATCGCCTCTAAGAAATTCACCATAGTCTCTGTAGCCATCAGGAACACTATTTCTGCCTTCTCTAATTCGTTGCGCTATACGTTGTAACTGCATAAGTACCCATCCAGTATGATATGCTTCTAATCTTAATTCTTCTAGCACAGGATTTGTAGCTTGTTTTGCTTTACTACGCGTTCGCTGCGCAGGTCCATCAATACCTGACATTTCTAAACGTTTTATTTCTGCTTCTTGCGTTTTCAATATTTTTTCATTTAAAGGAATAGCAGCAAGTACTCGACGCTCATATTCGGCTTTATCTGCTCTATGTATTGCTCCTTTTACATCTCTTTTAGGCAAATGTGCAGCTATTTTTTCTACAATACCTTTTTCATAAAATTGTGTTCCATTATTTCTTAAACTTACATTATTTAACATAGTTTTAATTAAAAATGGTAATTCATCTGCTTTACCGCGACCTCTCCTCCTTTTTGAAAGCCCTCCAACTCTTCGAGTTTTTTTCACTCTTCTTGATTTAACCATTTATATATTATAATATTTTTTATTAAATATTATTAAATATTTTTACATTATATAATATTTTTACATTATATAATATTTTTACATTATATAATATTTTTACATTATATAATATTTTTACATTATATAATATTTTTACATTATATAATATTTTTACATTATATAATATTTTTACATTATATAATATATTATAATGAGTGATTGGATGTCTGCTATTACTATGAATGAAATGAAACCCATAGAGAGAACGACAAGTGGGAGAAGAGGAACGTCTACTAAGAGAAGAGGAACGTCTACTAAGAGAAGAGGAATGGCTAGTAAGATAAAAGCCAGTAAGAGAATAGGAAGAGCTAGAATGTCTACTGACATAATGTATAAATTAGCAACACGCAATATGCCGAATAAGGCAGCTAGGAGAATAGGTAGAAGTCTTAATGATTTAACTGAACGAACTAAGTATTATGTTTCTGGATACATGCCTGATTCTGTTAGAACCAAACCTTATATTGCTAGAAAAAAAACTACTAGGACTAGTAAGAGAAATCCTTCAATGGCTAGAATTTCTGCTATACTTACTCATAGAATTGCTATGAATAAGAGAAAGTTACACGAAATAACACCATTAAAAGAGCAACCAAGACAAGCTCCAGGACTACCATTTCCAGAGCCATTAATGCCAGTGCCACCACCACAAGTTCAAAGACAAAGTCATGATTCATTTTATTCAGGTGATTCAGATGATCAAGTTATTGCTGGTCTTCTAGGTGGTCCAAGTGTTCCGGGTGGTCCAAGTGTTCCGGGTGGTCCAAATGGTCCTAGTGTTCTAGGTGGTCCAAGTGTTCCGGGTGGTCCAAGTGTTCCAGGTGGTCCAAGTGTTCCGGGTGGTCCAACTAGTCCAACTAGTCCAAGTGAACCAGGTGATTCAGAAGATTCATCGACATATACAAAAGGAATTGTATCAAAACCACAAGCGGCTCCTCTTTATTCAGTAACATCTGACCATAAGCCTATTTTTATGATATTTGAGCTACAAGGAATACTCTTAAAGGTATTTTGTTATAATATGAGTTTTGTAAGTGATTTAGGTCCTATAAACGCGTATGGAAGTGAAAAATACTTTGTTGAACAAATAAAAGGAACCGATAAAAGAGCATATTGGAAAAACGCAGCTGATTTAGTAAAATATTTTTTTGACACACAAGCACCAGATATAATGTTTTTTCAAGAAATGAATGATAGAGATAATATTTTGCCACGTGTTGGACCTCCAGGATTTTTAGATCCAGATCCAAAGAATTTTGATCCAGTAACTAGAAAATTTTTAGGAGGCTTCCAAGCATTATTGGAACTTCTTAATGGTGGAACATCCGGACTTGTAATTGGTCTTCCAGTAACTACTAATTGTTATCCGCCTGCTCCGCCTGTACCGCCTGGTTTTCCTGATCCGCCTACTTTGCCTGTACCACCTCCTTTGCCTAATGATCCGCCTGTACCGCCTGGTTCGACAAGTCCACTTGGTTCAATGGGTTCATATTATAGGACCGGTACATTTAGATCTGGAGAATATTGTTTTGTATCTTTTTCTGTACGTAAGGTAATGTTTAATCTTGAAGTAGTATACCCAACAGTATTAACAATATGGAAGAATAGACCAGAATTAGGAACATTTGCGAATTTTTACGGGAATGATATTGGATTACATGTTAACTATAGAAGAAGCGACGGTTTCCATAGTGGCAGAAACTTTTCTTTTGTTAGAACAACTACCGGCGCAAACTTACTTAACTTACATTGTCCTAATGCTGCACCAGTTGTAGAGACAAGTCTCGAACCGGTAATTATCGAATATATGCAAACAGCTATAAGTGATTTAGGCGGTACTTATAACGGATTAGCAACAGTTATTGGAGGAGACTTTAATGATTCCGATGACTTACTACGTAAAATAGTTATTAATCGTCCTCCAACTGAATATATCTACAAGTATCGTGGTATTGCGCCTAGAACATGTTGTGCTGAATATCCTACCGATACATTGGACATACCTTACAGAGGTGCGGGTGACAAAATTTTTGTTATTGTACCTGACACTACAGAACCTCTCGGACCTTTATTTAACAGTTACAGTTTATTATACTATATTCAACTATTTATTCCACCTCCACCAATACTATACGGAGGTTTTCGTAATCGTACTAATAGTTTAGGTTTCAATAATATAAAAAAAACGCACAAACTACAATCACGAAAGCCAAGAAGATACACTCATAAGATCGTTACTAAACATTATAAAACCAAGTACTAAAATAAAATTTGTCATAAGGGCGCGATCCTTCATTAATTAGTTGGTTTAAATTATATAATCTATCATAATCATTAGACCCACCATCAACTCTATAAAACAGCAAATGGCTTGTCAAATCACAACTTAATACATCAATATATCCCATACCTCCATATTTATACCCAATATCAAAAACATTAGTTTGTCCTTGGTTTACTAATTCTTTATAACGTTCTAATGCTTCGTCTACACTCATAATGGTCCATTGACCGTAATAAATTTCCTTTTTTTGATGTCCCAATATTTGATATATAAGTTTAATATTTCTATTTAAACCTTCAGGTATTTGCGCGTTAATAAATAGCATATTAAATTGTTGAAATGGTTGTCCAGTGCTATCATTCTTGAAAAATGGCTCATTTGAAGAAACATAATCATTACTTGAAATAGCACATGTCTTTAATACTTCAAAAATCTTATTGATTTCTGATTGTTTTTTAATCATTGATCTAGTAGCCATATTAATCTTTAAAGTGCTAATGCTATTATTTTGATTTATAAGTCAATTTTATTTGTTTTCAAAATTAGTTAGTCTAATTTTTTTAATACTATTAAATTATGTTCTAATTGTTTAGAAAATTTAAATTTGGCGCTATTTTTTCGGCGTCTTTGTAGATTGCATTTTAAGCAGCATATGATTGTGTTGCTATTGCTATGCTCGTCATAATTATTTATTCTATCTAAGGTCCATTGACATTGTTCTCTCGAATTTTTAAATAATATTAGTGTTTTTACGTTACAATAGAAGCATAACATCTCGCTTGTCACTAATTTTTCTATAATATTTTCAAGTGTTATAAAATTATTATAGTCATCATATTTTTTTTTTATATCTTGCTGTTTATAACAATCTAATTTATTTTTTAATGCTTGACTAAAGTATTTTTGCTCATAAAATAGGGTGCCTTTATATAACTTTTGAATTAATGCTAACTGAATATCATAATTATCATAAATACTAATAATAGCATTGCTTATGTCTTTTGAAACTTCCTTAGTGCTGACTTTGTCTAATAAATCTATATATGATTTTTTCTCATTTTTGATTTTTTCATTATTTATTTTTTTAGTAGACTCCTCAATAGTGTATTCACTTGTTTTAGTATCCGTTTTTTTATATGAGCTAAATGAGCTAAATTGAATTACTTTACTCATTGCTTAATAATACATTAAACTTATATTATATTAATATTGTTTTATATTATATTATTATATGATTAATATATAAAATTAAAATTATATATATTAATAAGACAAAAAAATACTGATGCCTACGTGTAAACAAAATATTAATGAAATTACTAATTCTGATATATTAGCTACAAATGTAATAGCTACAAATGTAATAGCTACTAATGTAATAGCTACAAATGTAATAGCTACTAATGTAATAGCAAATGAGACAAATATTTCTAGTATAATGCAAACAAAAGCAAATAAAAATACTTCAATTACTAAAGATAAAGAAAGTAAAAATAAAGACGACTATTGTAAAGAATTAAAAAATATTGCGTATAAAACTATGCTTATTAATGGTCAAGAAATAGTTCCAGAAATAAATAATACTAATAATAGTACACTATCAAATTATTTGGAAAACGAATCGAGCGCAAATAAAAAAGAAAATTGGAGCAAATTAGATAAAACGCAAAAAATTAAAAAATTAGTAACACATATAGATAGTTTACAGAAAAAGTTTAAATTGAGCGATGACGAAACAACCAAATGTCACAAATATTTATTAAAATGCTTAGAAAGAAAAGCCTTAAGTAAAGTTAAAGATGTAATTTATGATAAGGATAGTGGGCTCATCAGCGACATACCGAATTTACATTTTGATAATATTGAAAGAGTTTTTATTCTCAAAAAAGATGATAAACATGTTTCTACAGTAAAATGCTTACCTTCTGAAAACAAATCAAAAGCAAAAACTATCAAAATTTATGACTAAACTCATATTTTAACTTATATTTTAAAATTGATTTTTGTTTATATTATTAATATAAACAATATAATAGTTTATAACTATTGTATATTATAGTATACAATAATTATGAATATGCATTATAATAATTATATATGTTACTTGATTAATAAATATAAAATTCCCGACCTATTATGCTTAAGTAATACCCACATTATGGAATGCTACCAAGAATTATTATTAAATATTATAGAATTTATGTTGAAATATGTTAACTCAAATTTACTACAAACTATGTATTATGATTTATATGATGAAATATATGAAGAAACAAACGAAATATTTTATACAAATCTTATAGAAACCGACATATTAGTTGATTTATTAAATATAAATAAGCACGATTCATGTATTTTATTGCATTCAACTATTGAACTATGTCAGAACATAGTTTTCAAATTTTATATTCCTAAGAGATCATATAAAAAGTCATATATTAGAAAAGTATCTGGCAGCCATAATAAAATTAAAGCTACACTTTACTATTTACAAAATATTACTCAACCTGTGCAAAGAACTCCTGAATGGTATACTTTTAGAAATTCTACATTAACAGCATCTAATATATATAAAATATTTACCACTGAGTCTGCTCAATCTCAATTAATAATTGAAAAGTGTCAACCAAGTGATGCCAGTAAGTATAAAAATAATAATCTTAATTCGCCTATGCATTGGGGGCAAAAATATGAGCCTGTTTCAGTATTATATTACGAACACTTAAACAATACAAAAGTGTCAGAATTTGGATGTATTCCACATTGTAATTATAGTTATATTGCTGCCTCTCCCGATGGAATTATTTGTGATGAAAACAGTCCTATTTACGGTAGAATGTTGGAAATAAAAAATGTTGTGTCGCGCGAAATTGATGGTATTCCTAAAATGGAATATTGGATACAAATGCAAATACAAATGGAAGTATGTGATTTAAATGAATGTGATTTTTTGGAAACAAAATTTCTTGAATATAGTGACCTTGAAGAATATAAGGAAGATTATCCTCTTAATATTTCTTCTAATAAGCATTGCGGGTTTATTATGCAGTTCTCAATAAATAATGAGGACGTGCTTTATGAATATGCTCCATTTAATTTACATAATGTAGACAGCACTGCCTATAGTGAGTGGACAAATCTTATGCTTGCTAAAAATAAAAATAACACTTATGTTAGAAATATATATTGGAAATTAGAAACTATTAGTTGCGTTTTAGTATTAAGAAATAAGTTATGGTTTAAACATATTCAGCCTTATATTGAAACATTTTGGAATGCTCTAGTAAGTGAAAAAAATGATGGATCATATGTAAATAGAATAAATAGTAAGCGAAAATATAGAAACGAAGAATATAAAGAAAAAGGCGATTTTTATAAATCTGGGTGTTTAATTAAATGCTAGTTTTATTAGTTATTAGTTATTAATTTTTTATTTAGTTTTATTTTTATAATATCCTAAAATATTTATTATTAGCATTTAAAATTAAATTAATAATAAAGTATATAACTTAATTTAATTTTATTAACACTATGAGAAATACTAAGTCAAGCGATTTAGAAATGCACGTTATCAAGCGTAATGGAAAAAAGGAAGTAATTTCATTTGATAAAATTTTGAAGCGCATTAAATCATTAGGTAAACATTTTAATTTACAGCATATTATTTTTGCTCAATTAGCTATGAAAGTAATTGATCAGTTATATGATAATATTCAAACCACAAAAATTGACGAATTAACTGCCGAACAGTGTGCCTCTATGTCTTCAATTCATCCGGATTATACTAAATTAGCCAGTGCTATTGTTGTTTCAAACTTACATAAAAACACAAGCTCTTGCTATTATGAAACTATTAAAAAACTCTATGATTACATAGATGTCAATAATAATAGCTTTAGATTAATTCACGATGACATTATGAAAATTGTAGAAGCCAATAAAGCAATTATTAATTCTTTCATAGATTATGAACGCGACTATGCTTTTGACTTTTTTGGTTTTAAAACACTAGAGCGCGCGTATTTAATGCGTTGTAATAAAGTTATTGTTGAACGCCCTCAGCATATGCTTATGCGTGTTGCTCTTACTATTCACGGGTCAAATATGGATAAAGTGAAAGAAACATATGACTATATGTCTCAAAAATATTTTATTCATGCCACTCCTACTTTATTTAATGCTGGAACACCACGACCACAATTAAGTTCGTGCTATTTACTGTGTATGGAAGACGACTCAATTGAAGGTATTTTTAACACTCTTAAAGAATGCGCGCAAATCTCTAAATGGTCAGGAGGTATTGGACTACACGTTCACAATATTAGGTCGACTGGTGCATATATTAGAGGAACAAATGGAACATCAAACGGCCTAATACCTATGTTAGGTGTATTTAATAAAACAGCGCGCTATGTTGACCAGGGTGGAAAAAGAAACGGAAGTTTTGCTATTTATATTGAGCCACATCATCCTGATATTGAGGATTTCTTAGACTTGAAGAAAAATCACGGAGATGAAGAAAGCAAGTGCCGAGACTTATTTTATGCACTATGGATTAGCGACCTTTTTATGGAGCGAGTTATGGGTAATAAAGTATGGAGTTTATTTTGCCCGGATAAGTGCCCTGGACTAAGTGACTGTCATAGCGAAGCCTATAGAGAATTATATTTAAAATATGAAAATGAGGGCAAATTTAATAGGCAAATTAATGCGCGTGATTTATGGATCAAAATTTTAGATTCGCAAATGGAAACCGGAACACCTTATATATTATACAAAGATGCGGCAAATGCTAAGTCTAATCAGAAAAATCTTGGAACTATTAAAAGTTCGAATTTATGTGTTGCTCCTGAAACACTTGTTTTAACAAGTGAGGGACATTTAAGAATTGATGCTTTAGTAAATCAAGAAGTAGAAGTTTGGAATGGAGAATGTTTTAGTAAAACAACGGTATATCAAACAAGTGCTTCTAGTGAATTAATTGAAGTTTATACTAGTGATGGTTGCGTATTAACGTGTACTAAATATCATAAATTTTATATTAAAAATGAGAGTCTAAATACAACTAAAACTGTTGAAGCACAAGACCTAAAAAATGGAATGATTATTATTGAAACCAAATTTCCTATTATTAGCAATTCTAATATACTATTAGATGCCTATGCTATTGGATTTAATAGTAGTGGACAATTTGTTCCTATTAATTATTCATTAAATTCAAAAATAATGTGGTTTTCTGGATTTGTAGATAGTGTTGGAATTAACAGCTGTAATAAAATTGTTATTACTAATAAAAGTAAAGAATTTATGATGAATATTAAATATATGTTACAAACATGCGGGCTAAATGTTGCTCTAAGTTATAGTGATCATTATAATCATTTTATTAGTATTAATTATTCAAATGTTTTAGCTTTACATAAAGTCGGATTAATGAGTGAAAAATGTAAATTGTTAGTAGACGATATT
>Ga0209190_1001034_pt1 | contig 19772 bp, 35 predicted proteins | sample M_140205_XF_Meta_FD_187315 | JGI IMG/M metagenome (GOLD analysis project Ga0209190, IMG submission 187315) | Freshwater microbial communities from Lake Montjoie, Canada to study carbon cycling - M_140205_XF_MetaG (SPAdes) (version 2) | ecosystem: Environmental > Aquatic > Freshwater > Lake... | reverse complement strand
TCGCTTCGAATAGGATCTTTTCATACTGGACGCTCAAAGACCATCTTCCTCTAATGTTATCTTTGATTTGATCGAGTGCTCTTAATTGCGACATAGTTGTTTGGTTTAGTTATTAAAAGTTGATTGTTCAGCTAATATAGAAAATTCTACATCCAATAAAAAAAGATTTCCGGAAAAATAATAACTTCTCTGATCCTGGGGTTCCCCATCTATTTTACCAGCTGCTGCAAAAAAACCTTAACCCACAAAAAAAGACCCCTAAAGGTCTTTTTCAATTTAGCAGTAAACCATTTATTTGAAATCTTTCATATCTAAAAGAAGAGCATCACCAACAATGACATCATTAAAGTAATCCATTGAAGATTTAAGATAAGCAGTTGCATTCAGGTTTGGTTCTTGTCCTTGCCATTTACCATCCTCATTAACTAGCATTACCTTTCCTTCAGGAAGATAAATTGGTTCAATGTATCCTCCTACTGCTTGTTGCATTTCATCTAGCTTGATTGGATCGTTATACTCTACATCAACCATTTCTCCGTTGGTCTTGAATATGAGTGCTGCTACTTTTTTTTCCATAGAACAAATATAGAAAATTCCAATTGAATAAAAAAATGAATTCTAAATATCCATAGATCTTCCTAACAAGGAAGCTCCCTTAAGAGTCTTATTAATGAGTCCTTTAGAAAGTTTAACGTATTCATCTTCTTTGATACTATTCTTAACCATGCCTAAAGCAATTACATAAGGAACTTTATGTTTAACCATAGTGTAATGAATGAGTCCTAGTGTATCTTCTGATATCGGATTACCATCACACATTAAATGCTTAACCCCTTGTGGTATTCCTTCAAGACTTGTGAGCTTGTTATCCTGACAATAAACCCAACATTCATCACCAACCTCTCTCGGTGCTCCTTTAAGACTTGTAAGCTTGTTATACTCGCAACTGAAATCACCTCCAACCTTTTTTGGTGCTCCTTTAAGACTTGTAAGCTTGTTACTGCTACAATTGAAATCCTCACCAACCCCTTTTGGTGCTCCTTCAAGACTTGTGAGATTGTTATCGTCACAATCGAAATCTTCAGTAACTATACCAAACTTAACTCCTTTAAAATCCTTAAGATCTTGTCCACTACAATCGAAACTGCCAAATACATTAACTAATCCATCCTTGCCAATTTCCCAACTACCTTCAGTACATTTTCCTAACCAATTTACTAATTCTATCTCTTCTCTCGTTAATGATCTTAAAAAATCTATCATATGTTTAATTGTTTGTATTGCTAATATAGAATAGGACCTTTCTAGAAAAAAAGGATTCTGTAGATTTTTCCAAATATTTTTGGGCCGTCCTAATATCATGAGGGGGTTCCTCAGTTTGGTCTAGCATCTGCTAACCGGAAGCTAAGCACACAAAAAAAGGTCTCGAAAGACCTTTTTTGTTTTTGTATTACTTTTTACAAGCAACTGTGCCACACTCTGTTCACTTCTTGTTCTCCATTAGGGAAGATACTACAATTGTGAGAGTGCCGATAAGGAAGTTGATGATAGTCTACACCTTTATTTAACTCTCTTTTTAAAGATTGCAAAGCAGTTCCAATACCAGAAGGGTTAATAGTGATAGATGAAGGTTGAGGATCCTTTGAAGCCTTGTACTTTGCGATGTCTTTGTTGACAGATCTAAGTTGCTTTTCAAAGGCTTCATTGATAGCCATAAGTTCGTTAAGAGCTCTTTCCTTCATAACTAAATCTGGGCTCTTAGTAAGTTGCTCTTGAGATGTTGTTGTTTTTGTCTGATTCATGATATTAGGGTTTTAATTGGTTATAATGCTAATATATGTTAGGATGTCTGAAATAAAAAATGATTATGTAGATTTTTCTAAAAAAGTTCATTCGATGTTAACACCAGAAAACACATATTCTCGCGGGGGTTCCTCAGCTGCACTTACCACTCATACGCTGAAAACCTTAGCCCACAAAAAAAGGAACCGAAGTTCCTTTCCTTTGTTTGGGTTTTTGTTAATCAATCCAAACCTCTTGGGTTTTAGAAACCGACCTCCATGACCCTTTTTCTAAATCGTAATAAGCAACCTGTGCTTCCGATATTTTTCCACCCTTTGGATGGTTGGCATTTGGGATACGGTCTAGGTCTAATGTTCCTAAAGCGATTCTTAAATCACCTCCAGTTTTGCGGAAGTAAAATTTAACTGATCCTGAACGAAGTTTGTTCTTAAGATCGTCATGTGTAATTGGTTTTAAAGCTGACATAGTTTTATTTGTTTAATTGATTAACATAGCTAATATAAGAAATCTTCTACAAAAATAAAAATGATTTCTTGGAATTTTCTAAAAAAGATTCTGCAACATTTCCAGACTGCGGGGGTTCCTCAGGTCGGACATGTCCGCAGTCCGTAGTGCGATCGGATAGGGTGTAAACAAAAAAAGCCTGGAGCAAGTCCAAGCTTTTTTAAATATAATCGTGAGTAACTAACCTCTTTGTTCTGCCCAGGATTGATTATCCCACGGCTGGCTCATAGCTTGTTCTATAAGCCTTGTTTCTGTGTCAATCCTATCAATCTCTGAATTGATTGATTTAAGCTCTTCTACAGCCTTGTATTTAGCCAATAACAATGTATCAAATACTTGTTGTTCTGCTAGTTGTTCTGCTGTTGCGTTGTGTGGGTTTACCCATGATTTTGATGTTGTCTCTGACATAGTTGTAAGTGTTAATTGGTTGATAGAGCTAATATAGAATAAACTATCTAAAGAAAAAAAGGATTCTTGTAGATTTTTATGGAAAAAACCCCTTCGCACGCACGTATACGCAAGCCCCCTCCTGGAGGACCTCACCCCAATATACAGATATCATGAGGGGGTTCCTCAGGTAACATCCGCGGCTGCAGCAAAAAACCTCCGCGCACAAAAAAAGGAGACCGAAGTCTCCTCTCTCTTAAACATGTAAACCAACCTACCTACTTAAATTCTGCTCGAACTACTTTGTTTATTATGTTAGATACGTCCTTTGACATTTCAGCTAGATCGTAAACGACCTGACTGTAAGTGTAAAGGTTCTTAACGTGTGAGGTTTGAATACCGATACCTAAAGTTACAAAGCTATCTCGGCGACATTTCTCTAATACCTTTTTCAAGTCCTCGACATCTTCATAACTACCATATCCGTTACCACAAGGTTCGCCGTCGGATAAAGTGATAAAGATAACTCTATCTTCATTTGTCGATCTAATCTTTCTGTGAACCTCCTCTATCACTGGTCCGTCGTAATTCTGGCAAAGATCGATACGATCATAAGACTGAATATTAGTTTCATAGTCTGTATCATACGGACTATAGAAGGTGTAGATATTAGGCTCGTATTCTCCAGAGTGTCCGTAGATATAAAGCTTGTCAGCAGGCAAGATCTGAGACATCGACAAGTACAGAGAATTTAGAACTTTTTTCTGAATCTGAATTCGATCACCATTCATACTACCAGACATATCGGCTAAGATGCAAACGGAGAATGGCTGAGTGTCTTGGTCTTCTAGGACTTGTTGATACACGGATAAATTTCCTGCAGGTACCTCGGCAATCTTAGAGGTGTCAAGACGACCTAATCTTAAGCTCTTAACTATATCGTCCTTAGGCTCGAAGTCGATATCCAACATCTTGATAAGCAATTCACCGTTCTTGATTTCCTCGCTAGTGAATTTGTACTTAGACTTCTTTCCAGCATCGGGCAAAGGAGTAAACTTAGCTTTCTTTTCGAACTTACTTAGGTTACCTCCTTTGTAAGGTTCGTACTTACTCATTTTGTTGACCGCGTCCTTAAGGGCTGAACTTCCTGAGGTTTCTCCTGGAGAGTTTCCTGACGATGAACTATCGCCTTCACCGTCTTCCTCTCCTTCACCATCTCCTTCGCCTTCACCGTCTCCGTCGCCTTCACCATCTCCTTCACCCTCACCTTCACCCTCGCCTTTTTCTCCTTTACCCTTTCCTTTACCTTCGCCTTCTTCGCCTTTCTCTCCTTTGCCTCCACCTCCTTCTTCTTCGTCTTCAGGAACTTCCATCTTGATATAGCTAGCTAAGATATCCTCTCTGTAGTTTTCGAAGAGAGGCGCAAGCTCTTTATCGTGTGATAGAATTGCATCGAAGACTCCCACGTGATCTAATCGAAGTACGTCATACTTCTTAGTCTTACCAATACCGTAGAAAGATTTTTCTTCGATCTGTTCCTGACGAAGAAGATCAACATAATTGAACTCCTGAACCTTCAATAGGTACATCTTGATAAGCTTCTCCGCGTTGTAGACTCCATGCGAAGATCTAATACCTTCTCCAGCCTCGATCTTAACATCGTAGTCCATCTTGATATATGGGTAGTCCCATATTAGTCGAGAAAATCCTCCGAAGTGTGAGCGCTCCCATCCAGATTCCGAGCTCCATACGTGACCTGGACTCCAAGATTTGCCGAAATTCTTTTTCATGTTGTTTGTTTAATTGGTTTACTTAGCTAATATAGAAAAATCTACTTAATAAAAAAAATGATTTCTGAAAAAAATCAAAAACCCCTGGACTAATTTCCAGGGGTTCGGTGAGTGGAGAATTACTTGGCTGAGTCCAAGATCGATTTGATTCCTTGTAGACCTTCCTTGCCGCCAAGTCCTTTGCAGAGTACGAAGTAGCCATCGTAGATTTCAAAACCATTTGAGACAAGCTTCGTGATCGTCTTAAGGTGACGAAGCGAAAGGTTGAAGGTGATTTTGAACTCGTCATGTTCCTGGTTGATCTTCATGAACGTTGAGACAAGTTTCTCGATTTTCGTTTTCGGCAATTTAGGGAACTCGGAAGAAAGAGTGTCCATAATATCTTGCTTCTTGATCGGATCCATTTCGATAAGCATGAATCGGTCAAGCAATGCTCGGTCAAGCTTGTGGGTTCCTGTGTACTGACTTCCCATGTTAGCCGTTGAGAAGAACACACATTGCTCGTGAATTTTGACAGGAGCGGGATCGTGGAATGAATATTCCATAGGCAACTCACGTCGGAAGTCTAAACAAGGGAAGAGCAAGTTGTTAGCCATCGCTCCAGCTCGGGAGATTTCGTCTAACAGAATGATCCCTGGTTGTTGAATGACTTCGGAGAAGCGAGAGCGTTTGAACTCCGATTTTGTTACCCCATTCTCGACTGTGATAACGTGGGTTCCGACAAGACCCATAACCGGATCGGTCATTGTACCCATATCGAAGATCACAAGGGGTAAGTTGAAGGCCTGAGCGACATTCGAGATAACCTCGGTCTTACCAGTTCCTGTTGCCCCGATCAACATTGTGTTGACCCCATACTCGATGTTATGCTTGATAACTTCGAATGCGCCCTTTTCGAGTTTGAAATACCCGTTGAGAGTAACTATTCCATCTCGCTCAGAGATTTTTGTGGGATCAACTTGAAGACGGGATTCAATCGATGCAGCAGCTGCTGAGATTATTCCCTTCTTTGCGAGAGCTGCACGGCGAACTCCTTCTGCAATTTTAGCTTTCGCTTCTTCAGACATAGGCTTTTTTACTGTTTCTGACATAATTATAGATATTTAATTGGTTTACTTAGCTAATATAGAAAATTCTCTTTGATAAAAAAAATGATTTGTGGAATTTTCTAGATATTTTTTGTTTGGTTGTTGTCCCTCTTTTGGTACTCTACAAATATAGAAACTTCTACTTAATAAAAAAAATGATTTCTTGGAAATTTCTAAAAAGTGGGTATGCTCATACCTGTCCGCGCTGAGGAACCCCCGCAAGTTTGGATGGGCCGCCAGAAAAACCTTAGCCCACAAAAAAAGAGACCGAAGTCTCTTTTTGTTGATGAGGTCTTGTATCTATATGAACCAACCTCTCTCTGATCTATTAGGTATTGTCTCTCTAATCTCAACAGAACTGTCGATTCCTATAAATTTACTCACTCTTTGAAGCTTCTTAAGCTCATTCACTTTACGAAGTAATCCTGGACTAGCATCTCGAGGGTCAACATTGATTGTTGGTCTTTCACCTCTGTCGATCATTCTTCCAGATAGATCGTCATCATCCTTATCTTTACATGGACAGTATCCCATGTTGACTGTGATTAATGCTCCAGTCATTTCACATGAGGTTAAAACAGTCTTAGTTTGTCTTGGTGTTCCACAGTTAGTGCAATTCATGGTTTCTAGTTTTAATTGGTTGATGATTAAATTAGTTACAAAATCTTTCTTTCTCAAGTAAGAATTCTTTTACGTTCTTTTTACCCATTAAGACTTGAACCTCATCTAAGAAGTTGCTCATGTGTTGGTGTAATAACTCTAGGTGTTTGTCATCTTGAGCAGCGGTCAAAATAACTTTGATTGACTCGGCAACTAAGATAGATTCCATATCTTCTGTTACGAATCCTTGAATACTTGCCATGTTAGCTAGTTGTGCTATCTTATTGTAGATCTCTTCTTTTTTTTCTTTTTCTGACATTTTGCTTTGTTTTAATTGGTTAGAGCTAATGTAGAAAAATCTATTTAAAGAAAAAAATGATTCTTAGAAAATTATCTTATCGTGAGTTTCTTTATATCTACAATTAATCCATTAGACTTAAGTAATACAACATAAGTTCCTTTCTCTTCGGTATTAATGTGTATTGATTTAGCTCCATTAGAAGGAATATCATCTAAATAAGTTATATCATCCTTCGTTACAGATATAGTATCTGCGTTTACTTTCCAATTAATAGTTCCGTAAGCATCACAGTTAGTCTTTGATGTTTTACAGCTTAGTAGAATTGATACTGCACATAGTATAGCAAGTATCCAGATAAATTTATTCTTCATGGTTTGGTTTTTTATTATAGAAAACTCTAGGTAAAGGTTTCAAAAGTAGGTTACTCCGTACTTACCTCTATTAACCATAGCTTCTACAATTTCTTGAACTCTGTAATACTTCCTAGTCTGTATCTCTGTTCTTAAATCGACTTTAATCTTGAGGGTTCCTCCGTCTCTGATAGTTCTCCAGTAATCCTTTTCATGTTCATCGTTACAAAATGCTAGCTTTGGTGATTGCTCTATAGATTTACCACAGAAGTTACACCATTTAAGCTTCTCTCCTTTTTCTTCTGGAACTGCTATTGCGTTTTTCTTTCTTTCTCTATATGCTTTATCAGTACAATTCTTTGAACAATACATACCTTTCCTTTCATGATCAGCTCCACATTGTATACATTTCATAAATCCCGTTTATTTTTTATAGTGCAAATCTATGGTAAAATTACATGGGGCGCCCCAGAAAATATCTACGACAGTCAGATTTAAATCCCACAAAAAAACCCGAGAGGTTAATCCCGGGTTTTGGCAGTAAAAAATTCAGGAAAAGGCAGTCTCCTGATTCAAAAATTATATCTCGTCTATTGTGTAATAATTACGAGTGTTTTTGCGAAGTCTCATGACTTTGCAATCTTTACCTTCAGAGTTCGTATGAACCTTACCAGTTTCTTCAAAGGTAACAGTTGTACCTGGTTTTAAATTTGTGATTCCTTTTTCTTCGAATTTTAAACTCGAATACAATTTAATCGCTTTTTCGAGTGTTGTTGTAATCTTCCGATTCATCATCTTTTTACTTTTTAAAAAATTATATAATTCTTTGGCAACTGTTAAAATCTGTCATCACATAAACCATAGGTTCGTTATATTGATTCCTCCCTCTTAGTATGAGATTGTTCCCTTGCCAAGAAGCAGATTCAACATGAAGGAAAGCCGGCTTCTGAGCAATCATTGTGCTCCATTGATTATAATGCAAACGAACGGTATTGTTACCTGGTTCGATTTGTATTAATCCGTAATCCCTACACTGTTCCCAATTCATTTATCTGATGTGTTTAATAGTTAATGCAAATGTATGCGCTTTTTCTATATTAAAAAAATTATTTCTAACTTTTTTAACATTCCGATGTTAATAAGGTATTTCGAGACCTAATACTCTTATTGATTCAGGTGAATCACCCACACTTCCGTATAAAAATAAAGATAAGTGTGCACCTGGATTAACTGCAGGATGTATAGTGATATCATGTAGTGTAACGGTATCGTCTATCATTTTTAAGATGTCCTCAAAATTTTGTTTTTCTGCAGCATCTTCAAATAGGACGTTTTCTAAAAACCTTTGTCTAAATCCTGATGTGAATTGGTCTCTGATTGAAAAATCGATATCTCCAGGAGGCATCTTTATTTTACCGACCCATGTGATATTAATATTTCTTTCCCTTAAATGTTTAATTAAACCCCCGATCGTATACGAGATGTCTTTTCTGATCCCAAGTAATCCGAAGATTGCATCGTAAACCTCTTTTGCTGATACTCCAGAACTAAGCATAATATTACTAGCTCCGTTCGGGTCGAAAGTTCCAGAATTACTTAGGGCGATTAATTGGTCGGGTTGTTCCTGCGACTCCGTAGTAGTAAGGTTTCCCTTTTGGTGCTCCACCTTTTTCTTTTCCATTTGCCATATTATTATTGTTTTTTGTTATCGGACAAATATAGGATGATCTGTACGATATAAAAAACGATTTCGCATCCCCGACCGTTAGAATAATCTCTAAATGTCGGTAAATGCATGTTTATTTAGGCGTGATAAGGATCCAAAGCAGAGTTTGGTATCATATTCCAGCTCTTTTCTGCTCCGGGCAATCTGGTAAGTGATACTGACGGTGATGCTAATTTTAGTCTCACAAGAGCTTCCGTATAATTGCTATCCTTAAGAAGATCCTCGATATCCTCAACAGCTGATTCAGAAATATCAGCTAAGAAGACAACTGCATGTCGATGTCGATTTGCTCCAGCTCTCATGTGGAGAATCATACATGTCGTTGCATTTTCTTTATCATCAATATCTCCCTTAAAGAAGCTTTCAATTCCGTGAGCATCTGCTATTCCAAAACATTTCATATCTTTTTATTTTTATTGGTTAATACAAATATAGAAACTTCTACTTAATAAAAAAAATGATTTCTAAGAAAATCTAGAGATAAAAAATCTGGATACCATCCTCCGGGGGTTCCTCAGGAGATAATCCGCGGCTGCAGCTGAAACATCCGCACACAAAAAAAGCCAGATTTCTCTGGCTTCATCTTCTAGCTTGGAGAGTTTAAACTATTCCTACTCGGAAAAAGAAAGGATCTTTTTCTTGAAGTGGTGCTGTAAATGAAAGATTTCTTAGGATTTCTTTTCTTCCTTCCTTTAATGAGCTAACTTCTGTTGGAGAATTTTCAGCTTGTTCAACCATCTCATAAGGAAGTATCATAAGTTGAACTGCCATTCCTGTTTTTGTCCAAACCTTAATTCCTGTTTCAATAACATTTTTAGGTTCTTCCTTTTCAACCTTCTTGATTAACTTCATCTGGTCTTCGAGCTCTACACCTGCTGCTTGTTCATCAAGACAATCTAATATCTCTTCGACATTAGGGTTGGTCAAAATATAATTAAGACCTCTCAAAGGACCATATACCTGATGTATCATTCCCATGAAGATCTTATTTCCTGATTCAGCTATCATCTTTTCTATGTGTATAGCTGCTGCTTCTCTTTCTTTTGACATACCTTTTTGTTTTAATTGGTTAACCTAGCTAATATAAGAATTTTCTAAGAATATAAAAAATGATTACATAAAAAAACCCAGAGTTATCTCCGGGTTTTTTTATCATTTTCACATACTCTCTTAAGAATCTGCTAGTTCTTTATCAGAGGTAAAGAAATTTCGTTTACCTCTTCTAACTCGATAGATTACTTTACCACCTTTTTTCGAAATTTGTTCGAACTCTAAGGTAGTTCCTGCTTTTGCACATGAAGAGTTTTCTCTTTCAAGTCTTTTGTTCCAGAACAACCTAACAGGAAACCCAAATCTTTTAGTGAACTTCTCGATCACTTCATCAGGGTCTGTTGTTGAAGACGTTACAGGAACGACAGCTGCTGCTTTCTTTCTTGCTCGATAAGCTGCGTCCGTGCACTTCTTAGAGCAATACATACCTTTTTTATCGTGCAAGGTATCACAGTGATTGCATTTGTTCATTTTATATAGTTTAACTGATTGATACTAAACTAAGGAAGGGAGCAGTTGCTCCCCTCCGGTTACTCGTCGTCGGATTCATCACTTTCTCTTTCTCCAATTCCGAAGTCGCTCAACATCTTACTGAATAAAGCCGACTTGAGTTCTTCCGGAGCTCCGTCCAAAGCCATCATAAGCTTCATAGCGTTTAAGACTCCTGAAAGTTTGGCTTCTGTTCCTTTAGCACCGCCTAAGAAGCCAGCTAACAATAGCTTACGCTCGTAATCGGATAATGCTTCATTACATTCACCCAAAGCCTCAATACGAACTTCTTCTCCGATTGCTTCCAAAGCATCTGAGATGGTGTCGTACTTCTTGTAATTAGAAGATACGATTTTTTGAGCTTCTGTGAAAAACTCTTCAGAGATTCCTAATCCTCCTGAAATTGTGCTTTTGTCTCTTGCCATTTTTTTAAATATTTAATTGGTTTACTTAGCTAATATAGAAACTTCTATTTGATATAAAAAATGATTCTGAGATTTTATTAGTTTTTTTTTAATTTTTTTTCTAGGTGTTCCTGAGGTTCCTCAGACAGTATCCGACGGTGGTCTTGAAAAACCTTAGCACACAAAAAAGGGCCGAATCCTAAGACTCGAACCCTTCTTCTTCGTGTTTCAACCAATTAAACACTAAACCAATTTGCTCAGGACTTCTTCAAGTTTCTCCACTCCTTTGGTTCTTCCGTAAGACGATTTGACTTCCCAATCGCCTTCCTTGGTTAAAATGTATCCAAATTCTTCAATGTCGGAATTGAAGAAATCTTCCTTTGAATCATGTGATTGTTTTGCGACATCTTTTTCTCCTCGGTCTCTTCCGTAAGCTACAACCACATCCTTAACTCTGTTGTCGAATGAGTGTCCTTTCGGTGCATCAACTATAGGAGCTAGTACACTAATGCTTCCTAAGTCGATTAATTTTTGGGTCTTGTCCCGGTCTTTGTAATGAGTGTTAAGTATCACACCATTGTATTCCGGATATCCGTCGAAGTGACAATAGATTGATTCTACTTTGCCGTTTTCTTTTTCAATTGCGATTCTAGATCTTGTTGACATATTATTTGTTTAATTGGTTTACTTAGCTAATATAGAAAATTCTTCTCAATTAAAAAAAAGATTTCTTAAAAGTTCTTTGCTTGTCCAGTGAATTCAAATAATGAATCATCAACCTCTTCGAATGTGGCTACATATCCGCTATCCAATTCAACCCAATAACATCCGTACTCTTCCTCGGCATTAGACAAATCTTCAAGTACCCTTTTTAATTCTTCCCTTGATACTATTTTTTCAAGAGCCTCCTGGTTTGTTAACTTAATTTTCGACATATTTATTTCATCTTATATTTAGGAATTGCAATAAGTTCCCCATGCCATTCAAAAGCATCCAGGTTAGCATTCTTCATACTAACTAAGAGAGACGGGAATTCCATTCCGGTTTCAAAATAGTTATTGAAAAACCAAAGGACACGTTCTTTATAGGTCAGCTCAGTTTCGGTCTTGTGCTCTTTGATAGCTTGGAACTGTTCGTTAGTGAGCAGTGATACACTACACCAACGCTGCTCCCACTCCGCTGCATATTCATCCTTGAGATGTTGGATAGCATCAACGACTTCTTCTTCTGGAGGTGTTCCTTCCTCGTCCAAATCTTCAACAGCATCTAGGATATCATCCCAAGTTATAGTGAAGTCTTCAACCTTTACACCTCCCTCGAGATATTCTTCAGGTCCTGTAATTATAGCTACAAATTTTAAGTCTGCCATATTGTTTGATTTACTTAGCTAATATATGGAATTTTCTACAAAGAAAAAATGATTTAATCAACTATGAACCAATTTTCTTCCAACAAAGATACCTCAGATTCATTAAACACATTATCAAAGTTGTCCACACAACAATCGACCTTACCAAAGTCAGTGTCTTCAATTGCTAGATCAGCTTTTTTCATAAAGTCCTCCACACTATCAAACTCGATGGTCTTTGTTACAGTGGGATAGCCTTCAATCTTTCTCCCTGATATTTTAATTTCTACCTTTCTCATTTCATACATAGTTTTATTGATTTAATTGATTTACTTAGCTAATATAGAGAATTTTCTACAAAGAAAAAAATGATTTAGTAAATTCCCACTCTACTTAATAAAGAACCTCCTTTCAATAACTTCTCATCAATACCTTCCTTATCCAATAGTTCCCAATCCCACTTAGTGATCTTTCCTTTCAAAGTAGCAAGTGTGACATCATAAGGAATACCTTTTCCGATCGATTCCAAAATCAAGTTTGAAGCTTTCAAGCCAATACAATTATGATGAGAAGTCTTAACACCCATCTGGAACTTATAAAAATCCTCCTTTCTCTTTTCTGCAGTAGGAACTACTTTCTTGTTCATTAATAAAGCAACCTTAGAGATATGCTTAGTCGTGGTCCTTGAAAATTTACCAAGCTCTATTATACTATCTCCCTCTATAATAGCAACAACAGTTACATAGCTAATAACCTTGTTACCCTGAACATAGAGATTGTCTCTCACTTTAAAAATATTCTTATCCATGTCTAATTGGTTTACTTAGCTAATATATAGAATTTTCTACAAATAAAAAAATGATTTAGAAAAGAGTCTTTGTCGTGATAGAACTATCGATCTCATATTCACCAATCTCTTCGATTTGCTTATCTGTAAATCCCATACGTTCCAGAGCTACTCTGAAAGGAACCCAAGCATTCTCTAGAGGCGAGTTGTTGTAATTTTCCTTACCCCAGATCCCAACAACTGCTTTGGAACGTCGAACGAGCTTGAGCGGATCCTTAATAGAGTTGGACATCTTAACAGCAAGCTTCCCTATAGGATATCCTTCCTGCTTAAACTCGAACCCCAGAGCTCTTTCGAAATCTTTTACTTCCGGTTCTACAGAAGAAACATTGATACTTGCTATTATTCTTAATGCTCCCATGATGTTATTAATTGGTTTACTTAGCTAATATAGAAAATTCTACTTAAAGTAAAAAATGATTCTAAGAAAATCTTCCTAGAAGAGAAGCTCCCTTTAATACGGCATCACCATTCTCATATCCAGACATTAGCTTTTTTAAATCTCCCTCTTTTATCTGGGGTTTGAGCATTCCTAAAGCTTCAAGATAAGAAACATTATTACTTGACATGGTAAAGTGAATTAACTCTAGAGTCTTACCGGATATACCCTTATTCCCTTGGTAAGAAAAATCTTCAACGCCATGATAAGCTTTTATTAAAGGAGCTCCATCCAAGCTTATTATTTCATTTTTACGACAAATAAATTCCGAAATCCTTTCTGTATCACCCACAGTTTCAAGACTTCTTAACTTGTTACTTGAGCAATCTATTTTAAGACCGTAGTTCGTTTCCCCTGTAGGTAATCCTTTTAGACTTGTAAGATTATTTTTAGAACATTTATATTTTCCTATGGAAACCCTATCTGGTCCTCCCTCCAAACTAGTTAACAAATTACCAGAGCAATTGAAATTATCTACCTTCCTTGGAGATCCTTCAAGACTTGTGAGCTTGTTATTCGCACAATTGAAAAGCCCTTCAACGCTTCTTGGAGCTCCTTCAAGACTTGTGAGCTCGTTATTTGAACAATCGAAATCTCCGTTTACGTATCCAAATTTAACTCCCTTAAAATCTTTGAGACCCTTTCCAGTATAACTGAAATTACCCCACACATTTACGAGGTCTGTTTCTTCGTCGTATTCCCAACCACCTTGTTGAGAAATACCATACATAAGAAATTCAATAGCTTCGTTCTGTTCTTTACTAAATAGTGCCATAGTTCTTTTTTTTGTTACATAGCTAATATAGAGTAGGATCTTTCTAGAAAAAAAGGATTCCTTAGAATTTTCTAAACATTTCCGGATTTTCTAGTTCCCGGGGGTTCCTCAGGCAATAATCCGCGGCTGCTATAAAAATCTCCGCACACAAAAAAGCCTAAGATTTCTCTTAGGCTCCTTTGGGTTTTTGGCTTCTTACTCCTCTTTCTTACGATCTCTAATCTCGGCTATGTCGTCAAGGATGTTGTTTAGACTTCGGTTTGTTTTTGCGATAATCTTAAACTCCATTTGTTTTCTTCTTTTCTCTAAAGTCTTCTTAAAAGAAGTATAAAGTTTACTGTGCTCTCTGTCAGGTAACTGAATATCATATTGGTACTTACCATTGATAATCTTTAATTGTCTTCCATCAAGAATAATAAAGATGTCTTCAACCTCTACATAAATGGTGTCACTCAAAGGAGCTAATAGTAAATCAGCATCCTTTACAGTTAAGGATCTTTCAAAAATCTTAATCCCTGCTTTCTGTGAATCACTTAAATCCTCCTGAGGTGAAAATCTTTTCTCCAATCCCGAATGTAACCACGAAGTAAATCTTCTCCAGCGAATAATCATTCTTCTTCTTGATACGCTAGCTTTCGGTTCATTGTTATACATATATTTTAGTTTAATTGGTTACAATTTATTGCTCAAATAATTTATGCTTATGCTTCGGAGCCTTTTTAGTCTTAGGAGTAACAACCTTAGTCTTAAATCTCCCATCGAAAAACCCAGCTTCCTTAGCACGCTCCCTTTCTCGGGACTTGCTATAGTTAAACAGTATTTTCTTCAAAGATTTCATAGGTCAAATATAAATAGATTTTTCTATATATAAAAATGATTTCTCAAAAAAGTTTTTAGGAGTTTTTAACCGGCTCGCGGGGGTTCCTCAGGCAACATCCGCGGCTGCAGCTGAAAAACCCTTAGCACACAAAAAAGGTCTGGAAATAATCCAGACCCTTCTCTATATATGGAGGTGATAATTTTTACTCTTGGTTTACCGCTATGGTATTCTTAATTCTTTCAGCAAATTCATAGTCTTCATCTTCGACTGCTAACTGCTCCATGTAGTTTAAAGCAACCTTAGGGAAATCTTCAAGAACACCTTTTCTGTAAACATAGCTGATAGCATCCTTTTCGTAATCCTCAAGCTCTTCGATACTCTCAGCTTCAATCTCAAAAATACGATCTGTGAAATAACCTTCATACCCAGTAATTTCTGCGGCCATTTCATAAGCCTCATCAGAACCACCCTCTGGCTGATTGCCTTCTACCATCTCACCATCTACATATGTGTACTCACCAACATTGTGACCAAAATCCTCATCTGCATATCTCACATTAAATTGAGCATCAGGAAACATTTGGCTAAGAGCGTAGATAACTGGCTCAGGAGTGCTCCAAGCAGTTTCAAATTTGATAACGCCTTCCCCACTCAATTCCTGAGAATATGCGTTCCATTTTGTACCCCAGTTATCTCTCGTCCAGCCATACCAATCACGATGTCCGTAAACCTTCTCGTTATCTAAAGCTTTCTGAGCCTCTTCCAAATTAGCTAAACCTTTCTCCAACAGATGATTGATTAAATCATCATAGTTAGAAAAACCTCTACTCCATTTGTATTGCATGATCTTACTGATCTCAGTTTCGTCACCCTCACGATACTGCAAAATTGCAATACCATTACTTGTAGTACTTCCACTAGTGATATCCAATGCCTCGGGACGAGGGAGAATCTTATTGAAATCGATGTGCATTATTTCATCATCTCCAGATTTCCCGCTTATCAAAGATTTAATCTCATCTACTCTCCCTCCAGTAGCTGCGGTAATAGTCAATAAATTAGTTACGTGATTTGGCATCTTCCTTTATTTAATTGGTTAAGACAAATATATGGAATTTTCTACAAATAAAAAAATGATTTAGGACATTTTTGTATCGTAGCGATGAAGAATTTTTAACACCTTCTCCTGGTGAGAGTATTCGTACACACTCATAAGGGCTAACCAATAAATGCGTTCCACCTTAGCTAGGATAGCAATATCAGGAGTAACGAAAGGCATTTGGTCTACCGCCCTCTGCATTCCTTGCTGTAGGTTTCTTAATTGACCGATACCAACTTGAAGTTTCATATAGCCTTCTGGATCCACACCTTCTAAAAGTTGATCCAAAGCCACTCCCGTTTTGCTTTCAACCTCCTCAACGTCCACACCAAAGAATTCTCCCGATCCTAATTGACCTCCCAAATCCTGATACATTCGGTTGTGAATACGAGACATGTCAGCATATACCTTAGCTGAATCTTCCCAAAATAAATCAAATCGCTTTTCACTCCTGTCTAAAAGATCCCCTGCTGAATCAAGTATACGTGCCATCCGCTTACTCTTATCGTTACCGCGGGCAAGGTCATCAACTATACCTCTTAAAGATGCAATTAAAATTTCTTTTGGTTTCATGGTTTCCCCCTTTTTGTTTAAACAAATATATGGAATTTTCTATAAAGAAAAAAATGATTCCTGAAAAAATCCCTCGGGGGTTCCACAAAAATCTCAGTTTCGCACAGCTTTCGGACAAGAGTCGGACAAGAGTCGGACACATGTCGGACAACATTCGCACACAAAAAAACCAGGCTATAAAACCTGGTTTTCTTAACAATCAAAATCTAAATAAATAAACGTAAAATCCTGAGTGGTGAATTTACGTCCGCAAATATACACTAACTTAAAAGAATAAAAAAATTTAAGGATAAATAAGAAGTAAATAAAAACCTAGGACCACCTAATCGGGGGTTCCTCCCAATAAAGACTCGCCATGAAGCTAAGAATGTTCGAAAATTTCCAAGAAAATCCAAATGAATTCTCCGACAAAATCGGACGCACCAACGTGAACATAGATCTATACGACGAACCCTCAGAGATAAAGTACGGAATGATACAGGAAGGAAGAGTAACCTGGACAATGGATCTCACATATAAATCGTGGGGAGTAGACTTCGACGGTGCAAGGATCAAAGAAATGTACTTCGATATAGAAGTAGAAGACGAAGAAACAGAAGACACTAAGACAATCACAATAGAAGTACCAGCAAACTCAATCTCATCTGAGAAAACCAAATACGAACTAGGAGGATTTCCTCTAAGCCTAGAGTCAATCGAGATTCAAATGAACCACACAATGGATCCAGAATTCTGGAAAGTAACCATGTACATCGGAAGTAACGAATAAGATCCCTCACGCATACGCGCATTCGCAAGGGGTCCTGCCGGTGCCCCCTACAAGAAGAGAGGGCTAGCTCCTAAGAACTAACCCCCTCTCGTCTAACAGTATCTAATATTAATTGTGCATCTTAACCTCTGTACCTGTGGAAGTAACAGAGACTGTGATGTTAACGCCATATGACTTAACTAACTTAGCCAAGTCCTCAAGCTCAATAGAGTTAATAGTAGAAGATTGAACAGGAGCGACTGATACTCTTTCCTCTTCATCCGAACCTTTCTCGATTTCAATAACCTTCTCGATAGTAGAATTTTCTAAGATCGGCTTACGCGGTCTTTTGATTCCATCTGCTATAGTGAATCTTGTTTTGGGATCTCCAATGAATCCATTGTCTAAGAGATGGCACTTACGACAGTAGATGGATACTGCTGTGCGTCCAAGTAGATCTACAGTCTCATGTACAGTCATACCTGATAACACTGCGTCTCTTAGTATCTCATCTTCTGTACTTGTCCAACGTTTGTTACTACGGGGAGTTAACTCAGATGCTTTGGATGTACGGATCTTACGACCGTTTTTAATCCCCGGGGATTTAACAGATCCATCTGCGAGATAACGTGTACCTCTAGGACGTACTCGACTCCCTAAAGCTTTACGGAGTGTCTCCATATTAATCCCGTGTGTATCAGCAACCTCTCTTAGAGTTTTGCTATTCTGAAGATAGTCTTTGATTGCGGCAGACTTAACCGACTTTCTAATTTGTACTGGCATTTTTATTTAGATATTAATTGTTTACAAATCCTCTACAAAGAACATAGCCATAGTGATACGCTTACCATTAGCTCTAGCGATCTGACGAGCAGACCTAGCCATCTCCTTTGCTCGATCTCTAGTTGATACAGATTCAATCTGTGGTGTCTCCACCTCAGCTATCACCTTACCCTCTTTGTTTCTAACCTTAGTTCCCTTGGTCACCTTAGTTAATCCCATTTGACTCTTCTGGTATATCACAGCAGCCGGTGTGCGTCCAAGCTCTTCTGCGATAGCCTTAATAGTCTTGCTCTCTTTAACCATCGTCTTTAAAGTCTTACGATCGGACTTAGTCCAAGCGGACCCGTTTTTAGATGTAATCATATTCTTCTTTGTAATTGTGTTTTTAAATTAACATTGCAAATGTAGAAACTCTATAGTGTAATAAAAAATGATTTCTGGAAATAACTATCAAACTTAAGAAATCTTTCATATCCGTTATATAAGGTTAATATAAGAAATCTTTTCTGATTATAAAAATCTTTTCTTAACTTTTTATAATCTTTTCGGGGCTTCCCAGAGAGTCTAAGACCATCCAAGAAAATCTATTCGGGAAAATTCTAAGATAATCCCAGCGGGGGCACCTCAGCCAACAGGTCCAAACCAAGAAATTCCAAGAAAATCCCAGATTGATCCCAGATTGATCCCAGATATCCGGGGAATTCCCGAGATCTCTCGGAGTTCCGTAAACTTCTTCGGACATTCCCCAAAGATATCCTAGATAATCCCAGAAATCGCCCGCGTAAGCACGCAAGGGGTCCCAGGGAGGGCCCTTCGGGGATACACGTGGAAAGTGGGTTTGATCTTGTACACTTTGGTGGTATTTTCTACAATTACCAGGGATCTCCACAAGGCTCCACTTTTCTCCACTTTTCTCCACCATTTTCTGGGAAGTTTATAGGATGGGTTAGGATGGGTTCAGATGGGTTAGGAGATGTGGATTTAGACTTGCCTGTGTGTCTCTACTATAAGGGACTTCTCTCATGTACTCTGTATAGAGAGAGGTGTGTGCTTATGTGAGTTCTCTATGTGGGTACTCTCTAGTAGGATGTGCACTTTATTATGTGAATTATTTGTTTTGATTAGTTCTGATAAGGTTTTGTGTTGTGTGTGTGATATAGTAATGTGTGTGTTCTCTATATAGTGATTGCTTGTCTTCTCTATGTGAATGTGTGTGTTCTCTAGTAGAGTAGTGGTGTTATGTTTATTAAAGAGCGAGGGCGTGTTTGGGGATTTTTCGTGGTTTTGTCCCCCCTCCGAAAGGGTAGATTTTTCTCTGATTTAAGTGAGTGTTTTCCGAGTGTTTTCTCTGCGTTAAATAGAGAATTTTCTATTCCGCGCTTTATGCCTATTTAGGTATAGATTTCGGGGCGAACTAGATATTTCTTATAAATGAGGCGAGAAATCGGGGCAAAACGGGGCAAGTTTATAGGTGTCCGCCTCTGGGTAATGAGGCAATGTGAATAATGATATATAGTGTAATGACACGGAAAGAATTTATCAGTATATTAGACGAGAGAGGTTACACCTATGAGATAGTAGGGGGTAAGATAATTATTACTCATAAAGGTGTTGTCAGTTTGTCTTCTCTCACTTCTCTTCCTCCTGGTGTGGAGTTTAGAAATGGTAGGGATTTTAGAAATAGAGGAGATGTCTATTTGGGTTTTTTAATAGGTGGATGGTTTAGCGCTTGGAAAGGTAACATAGAGGGTATAGATTCAAAGAGACTACTGAACTTCATGATAAGTAAAGGGGTATTTGAAAGATGACACAAGAAGAGTTTATCAAGGCATTAGACAAGAAAGGTTA
>Ga0209190_1001033_pt1 | contig 19778 bp, 11 predicted proteins | sample M_140205_XF_Meta_FD_187315 | JGI IMG/M metagenome (GOLD analysis project Ga0209190, IMG submission 187315) | Freshwater microbial communities from Lake Montjoie, Canada to study carbon cycling - M_140205_XF_MetaG (SPAdes) (version 2) | ecosystem: Environmental > Aquatic > Freshwater > Lake... | reverse complement strand
GACCGAGAGCGTGACGGTGCGATCCGGAAAGGCTTTGTGAGCGCGCTCGGCGAGGTTGCGATGCAGAATCCAAATCTTCTCGCTCCAGTCTGAGCCGGTGCCGAAAAGCTTGGTGCAGGCCTCGCATTCACAGCCGCGGAAGCCGTCGGGCTGGCCGAGGTCCACGTTTTGGAAGCCCATCTTGAAGTGCTTCTCCAGGTCTTGATAAAGCAGTTCCTGCACGTCGGGATTGGAAATGCAGAACTGAATCTGCGCCTCTCCGCCAGTGATCTGGCGCTTGCCGCCGAGCAGCGCGAAATGCTCAGGATGCTTGGCGAAGTCGGCTTCAGTGGAGGGGACCGCGCGATGCCAGGTGTGTCCACCGAAGGTGGAGTCGATGGTGGGAAAGCGATTTTGCGACAGATGATAAAAGCTCACTACCGGAGGCCAGGTGATGTCGTAATCAAGAACCGGCGTCTTTTTCACATCGAGATCCGGCGGCACCGCGATTCTCGGCGTGGGCAGATATTCGATGGTGGGCGTGGTGAGAAGGTCCACTTTGGCGACATTCGCCAGCGGAGCGAGGCCGCCTTGCTCGGGAAACAAAAAGCGTGTGCCGACATGGTTTTGGAGAAAGTCCGTGACGGCCTTTGCGGTGCCGATTCGATCAAAGCCCGAAGCTTTTGGGTTATCAGGTCCCCGGCCTGGTGCGGATTCATCGCAGCCCGCGATGATGAGATCGCGTCCGACGGCCTTGTGGACATAGCTCCAACCTTTGCACGCCACTCCGTGACTGCGAGCGAAAGCGGTGGCACCCAAGTAAATGCCCGGCTTGGCGGCATCGCGGGCGGCTTCCGTCACGATCGGTAACTCCGCGCCGTTGGCTTTGAAAGCCGTCTGGAGCAATCGCGCCACCTGTTGCAGGTCCGCCTGAATCGCAGGCGTCGGAAACGTGTCCGGCAGCACGATTTGATGCGCACTCTGGCCTTTGTCAGCGATCACCAGGAGCGAGGAACTGAGCTTGTCCGCGATCTTCTCATTCACTGCCCGCATCTTATCGCCCCAAACCGGAGCCATGGCCAGAAGGTCGGAGCTGTCGTAACGCTCCATGACTTTCTGTGCTTCCCGCGCCTTGTCCTGCTGGTGGAGAATCGACGCCGCATTGATGGTCGCGCTGATCGGCAGCCAGCCCATGGACTTCCCCGTGCACTCAAAGCCCCGGTTATAGGCGGCCAACGCCTGTTCCTCGTTTGCCAGGAGACCGCCATAAAGCGCGCCCAGCTCATGCCAGAGTTCGCCGCTTTTCGGAGACATCTCGACGGCCAGTTTCAGATCCTGCTCTGCCTTCGTTCCATCCTTTAGCGCGCCATACGCTTTCGCCCGCAAACCTAGTGCCTCGGTTGCTTTGGCCGGAACGTCCTTCCACGCGGCGATGTTTTCATCCTTGAACTGTGCGATCAGTTCACTCCATTTTCGCTCCTTGGCCAGCTCACGCATCGTGGTGAGCGATGTATCCACATCAGAGCCGGATGCTGAAGCGACAAAGATCGCGAGCGTGGCGAGAACAGCAGTGATTAGTCGGGTCGTCATGTTTGGGGAGAGTTTAGGGTTGTGTTTCAAGACTCAAAGCCTCGCGGAACTTGGCCATCGACTCAGCTTCCTTCCCTTGAGCCGCGTAAAGATGACCATAGCTGCGCAGGAGCCTGATACGCCAGGTGGCCGGGAGCTGGCTGAGGTCGCCGTAGGGTTTCAGCAGTTCGAGAGCGGCATCCAGCTTCACTTGATCCGTGTAGAGCTTCGCCAGGCTGACGGTGGCGGTGAGCGGCTGCCAACCCATGTGGTTCGCACCTGTGATCTCAATCACTTGTCGATACGCCGCGATGGCCTTTGCCTCGTCATTGAGGTTGTTGGCGTAGTTTTCGCCCAGCAGCAACAGGGCGGCCTCATTGCGTGGAGCGAGCTTGAGCGCGGCCAGGAGATCGGCTTCGGCGTGTGGGCCATCCTTGGTGAAGGAGTAAGTCTGACCACGGAGCTGCAACGCCTCGCCTCCCTGCTTGGCTGAGTCAGCGGGCCACGATGCGAAGTCCTCGGCGCCGAACTGCTCGAGGAGTTCCTTCCATTTTCGATCCTGGAACATCACCTTCATGCGTATCACGATGGAGTCTTTGTCCGACGCATAGTCGTTGTATCGCGCCGCGACCTGTGCGCTCTGCGGATCACCGTGATGGAAATAGAACCGGTGCCTCAAATTGATGCTCGCCCCCGCAGCCAGTGTGTAGTCGCCCGAGTGCGATGCGCAGGCCGCACAGTTCGCGCCTTTGGACGGCGCGCAGATCACCGTCTTGTGATCGCCGTAGTTGCCCTTGAAATGATCCGTGCCAAAGCGGTTCGCGGTCATGAGGCCGTAAGTTCTGGCGTGCCAGTGCGTCGGGAAACGCAGGCTCGACGGATGATCGAAGATCGCGATGCCGACGGTCTTGCCACTGGCATCCGGGCCAAAGTAATCGGCCCATTCCGCTCGCTTGCCCCAGGCTGCCGCATCTTTGTCACCCCGGCTGTTGAGAATGCTGCCGCTGCCTTTCTCTCCCTTCTCAGACTCCACCTTCATCGTTCCCGCGACCCGCACCAGCAGACCGCCATCGCGTTTGTCACCGAATACGACGGAGGCATCGGCTGCTTGAAGAACGGTGTCGTAATCCATCAGCAACTGCCGGTTTTCCATCGGCATGAAGGTGAGTCGCACCTTCTCGCGCAGCACGAGCTTCCCATCGCCGAGCCACTGATTCCAGAGGATCACTTCGCCAGTCTTCCCTGAAGTCATCTTCTCGATCTTCTCCAGCCGCACCTCCGTCGTGTGTCCTGCCTTCTCCTTGCCGGGCGACCACCAGAAGTTGAAGCCATTCACATCACTGTGCGAAAAGCGGATCGAGCGGTGCCAGGGATGATCGGGATCTTCGCCCGGCATGCCATCCTTCATCGGGTAGTGCCGCGTGACATTCTCTCCGTTGGGTCCGATGACGGGATAGAGATACGGTGCCACCCATTCCTTGTGCCGCCATTCGGTGAAGACCTGATCGCCGACCTTGACCTGGATGCGGTCCGGCAGTTCAGTAATCGAGACATCGCCGCCGCCAAACGCGGGCAGCGGCGCAAGGACGAGAGCGAGAACGGGGAGAAGGCGATTCATTGAGATTGAGGAAGAATACACTCGCAGCGGCTGGATTTGTGCGAGCTATTCGCTGTTAATAAAGTAAAGTTGTTTACGCTCAGGCTAAAACCACGCCATGAAAACCGACCGCCGCTTTTTCAAAGAACTCCGCTTCCGTCAGCTCCGTGCTCTGGTGGAGCTGTCGCGTCAGAAGACCTTCTCCGCCTTGGCTGCCGAGCTGAAGATGTCCGTTGTCTCAGCCTGGCGGCAGGTGCGGGCGCTGGAGGAGGAGTTCGGTGTGCAACTTGTGGACACACAAGGCCAGCAGGTGGTGCTGACAGAAGACGGACGGCTGCTCGTGGAGATGGCCGAGCCAATGGTCGAGAGCTTCCTGTCGCTGCGTTCGGTCTTCGACGACCGGCAAGGCAAAGCCCCGCGCAGACTCACCGTCGCCGCGCCCGCTGGTGTGCTCAACGATGCCCTGCCCGATCCCGTGACGCGTTATCGCAAACAATTCCCCAACGTCGGCCTCCGACTCATGGAACGCCCCTCGCGCGGAGCCTTGGCGGCTCTTTTGGCCGGACAGGCCGACATTGCCATCATCGGCATGACCACTGGCGATGAACTCCCGACCTCGCTGAGCCTGCATCGGCTCACGCGCTATCCCATTCACCTGCTGTGCCCAGCGGATCACGTTTTAGCCACAGCGAAAAAGCTGACCGTGAAACAGATCGCCCAACATCCTCTCGTGCTCAGCAGCGAGGACACATCCGACCGCTCGCAGGTGGATCTCACCTTTGCCAACGCCGGCGTGCTTAACCAACTCAACATCGCCATCAGTGCCTCGCGCGTGCCGCTCATCGCACGCTATGTGGCCATGGGCTTCGGCGTCGCTCTGCTGGCTCCGGGCGACATGACGCCGCCCATTTCCAAGCGCGGTCAGCCAAAGCTCATCTGGCGGGACGTGAGCGCCCTCTTCGGTCACGAAGACCTGGTGCTCATGCAGCGCAAGGGCCGCTTCGAGTTGCCGCATGTGAAGGCGTTTCGCGAGATCGTTGAACGAGCCTTCCTCGGCGTTTGATGCGGACCACTTTACGCCGCCTTCGCCCGCAGCATCGCCGCAGCGATTTCCCTTTCGATCACGGGAAGCGGATTCAGCGGTGACAACGGATCGGCGACCGGGATGACTTCGTTGGTCTGCGGATTCCAATTCACCGGGCCGTAGCGGCACGGCGCAGGATTGCCATTAAGGATGTGATCACCAGCGTCGCCTTTGTTGAAGTGCCAAAACTCGAACGGGAAATGCATGAAGCCGTGCGCTTCCATCATCGCGGTAATGGCGAGGCGGTTCTCGATGAACTCGGGCTCGACGAAAATGGAGCGCATCGGTGTGCGCTCGCTCATTTCGAGATACGGATTGCCGCGCCAGACTTCGCGCCCGTCGTCGCGATGAAAGACGGAGATGTCGATGGCGGAGCCGGACATGTGCGTGCCGATTTTCGGGATGTTCGCGGTGAGCACTATGGCGCGGCGGAAGATCATCTCGACCGGTGGAATCTCTCCGCCGTTTTCCCAGATGCATTTCTTCAGGATGGCATCGAACACCTGCGGCTTGCGCACGAGTTGTCCCTGCATTTCGAGCGAACGAAAACCGTCCTCGATCTTCAGAATCCAGCCACGCCCATTCATCTCACGGCCGATGGTGATGACATCGCGGACAAGACTTTCGCGCATGAAAAAAACGCGCTCTAAGTCCCCGGCGATCTTGCTGGTGGAAAACTGCATCTCGACATCCGCAGCAGCGGCGGCGGCGGGAATCGAGGCAAAGCGCTCGCCGGATTCTTTCACCGGAAATGCGATGAGCTTCTCGACCATCGCGTAGCCGAGTTCCATCTGCTCAGCCCAGTAGGCCCGTCGTGCGGTTTCATCGTTGGTGGGTGTTTTCATGGTTTGCTTGGACGTGAAGTGAAAATCGAGGCGCAGAGATGGCTAGTCATTCATACAATCGAACTACCTCCTTTTCACCGCCTTCCTTGCACCACTAAAGTAAACGCGATTACGCTCAGGCTAAAACGGTGCGGATCACTCTACCTCACCGACCTCTCCCCGAGATACTCGCGCACGGCAGCGGCGAGATTCGCACCGACTGCGCGGTAGCCTTCGGTAGTGCTGTTTTTGTAGTTCCAGATGGTTTCCAGGCACAGGCTCACGGTGTGCGGATTGCCATTCATGCTCACCCAGTTCGCGCTGATTTGCCGCCATAGCGGATGGTAGGCTGGTCCGGTCGTCTTGGGTTTGTTGCTCATAGGGATGAGCGGCTTAATCTTGCTGATGCGTCCGTAGGCCAGCTCGATGAAGTGATCCATCAGGCCGAGCATCGGCTGCTTCAGCGCGCTTCTCTCGAGGACGTAGAAGAACGTGGGATCTCCCGGAGCGGGATTGTGCAGATCAAGGAAGACATCCATGCGGCCTTCCTGGATCAGTCCGCTCACCTGCTTCTGCGCGGCGACGACTTCATTCCAGTGCGGCTGCGATGACCAGTCGCGATTGTGATCCTGCGGTTGCGCGTCTTTGCCGCCGTTGCCCGTCGCGGTGTTGTCGATGTCCATGATCGGCACGAGGAAAATCTCCGCGTGCTGCCGCAGCCACGCCGCATCTGCATCATCGCTGAGCAACCATTCGCCAAAGCCCTGCGCCACCCAGCTCGATCCGCTCTCCCACGCATGTTGCCGCGCCTGCACCCACACGCCGAAACGCTGCGCCTTCGTGCGCTCGCCTTCCTGCACATGCAGCATCGGCACCGCGCGACCTTCGCGCGAGCGACACAGCTCTTCCGCCTTCGCATGAGGCGACTTCTCGCTCATCGCCTTCACAAACGCTGCCGCCGTGGATGGCGTGTAAGGCGGACCCCAAGCCACGAACACCGAAGCCGCCTCCGCTTTGATTGTGTAAGTCATGACCTCACCTTCCTTCACGCCCTTCTCCGTGTGCAGCCATGTTTTGCCATCGGTGGAAAACGTCGCCATCTCCGGCATCGCCCACGATGACGCGAGCGGCTTCCCCAAAGGCCCGCCTGGCACCGAAGTCGTCGCGGTGGAGCCATGCAGCCGCAGCGTGATCGTCTCTCCCGACGTGATTCCTTTCACCTTGAAATACCACCAGCACGGCCAGCCACGCGCCGGATCACCACCGGGCATGAAACTGATGCTGCGCGTCGCATTGTCGATCTCCACCGCGCTCACGGAAGCGCCTTCGAAGTTGGACTCGACGGTCAATGCGGCTGCAGAGGCCGTTTGTGCGAGGAAGAGAAATGAGAGAGTCAGGTCAAGGACGATGAGTTTCATTTTGGATTTCTTGGAAGAAGAATTATCCCACGGATTCAGGGCGACCACGGATTGGAATACAAAAACCATATAATCCGTAGCCGTCCTGAATCCGTGGGATCTATCAAAAGGGACTACTTCAACGAATCGAGATACTCCAGCAAATCGGCGGCCTCTTGAGCTGTCATCGTTTGTAGGAGACCTTCGGGCATCATGGAAACGGGCGCGGTGGTGGTCTTGGTGATCTGGGCAGTGGCGATCTTTTCGGTGAGGCCACCGGCCACTTTGAGGGTGAGTTCGGTGTCGCTGCGGGCGGTGATGAAGCCGGCTTTGCTGTCGCCGGTCTTGAGCTCGATGGTGGTGAGTTGCCATTGAGGTTCAATGAGCTTCGACGGGGTGAGGAGCTGCTCCAGCATGGCTGCGCGGTTCCATTTGGTGCCGATGTGGCTGAGGTCGGGGCCGAAATCGATGCCGACTTCATTCGCGCGATGGCAGGCGATGCAGACGCCAGCGAAGAGCGTCTTGCCGCGTGTCGCATCGCCCTTCATCGCGAGCAGGGCAGCGGGTTTGATGTCGGGGCCGAGGACTTTGCGGCGTTGGGATTCGGGGAGGAATCGCTCGAACAAATCGCGGCGCAGTGGCTCGGTGAGGACGCTGCCTTTGGCGATGGCTTGGGTGCGGATGTCGGCGCTGAGTTTGTCGTCGAGGATGGCGAGGAGCACGCTGAGTGCGCCGCTGTTGGTGGCGAGGAGTTGCTCGAGTTGCGTGCTGTCGCCTGCTTTGAGTTGGGTGAGCGATTGTTCTTCGGCTTTTCGTTGCGCGAGGGTGGCGGCGGCGAGGTCGCGTGGATTGGGGTTCATGCTGGCAATCCAATCGCGCACGACGAGCAGGCCGCGATCATCCACGAACTGACTGCCGAGGTAAGGCATGTGGCCGCGACCAGCGGTGGCCATGCGATAGAGCAACACGCTGCGTGCGGGATCTCCACTGGCGATGACGCGTGCATCAGGGAGACCGAGATCACCTTGCACGGGCTTGGTGTCGATGAGTCTGGCGTCTTTGAGCGGCGCATTGATGTTCATGAAACTGGGCACACCACCGCCGCTGTTGTAGCGATGACACACGCTGCAATTGACGTGCAAATAGCTGCGCGCGCGAACTTCCAGGCTGCCGACAGTGCCGTGCGGATCGGCGAGACGAGGCTCGGCTGGCGTGAGGCCGAGGCGTATGAAGACATCGAGTTGATCGCCTTTGTCCTGCGGTGTCGTGCGGTCGAGTTGCAGTGCGCTGAAGCCTTGCGCGAAATCATTCATGAGCGTGTGGCAGCGGGCGCATTCGCTGCGACTGTAGAAGCGCCAGCGCTGTTGCATCACGCCGCCCGGCGCGGCTTTGTCCTTCACGGTGAAGGTGGTTTCGTCGCCTTGTTTCGGCACGAGTTCGGCGTCGGTTTGTTCGGCGTTCCAACGATAGCTATAGGTGCCCCAGAGGCTGCCGTCGTAGTGCAGGATCTGTGTTTCAATCCGGCGACGTGTGGCGGGATTGCCGCGCTCCATGTCGAGCGAGTAAGTCTTCGCGAGTACGGCTCCCGCAGGAAAACCCCAATGGCCACGCAGCACCACGCCCTTCGATTCACTGGCGAGGGTGACGCCGGATTGATCAGGAAAAGCAGCCCAGCGCTCTGCGGTCGCGTGATCGGCCCAGCGCGGCGCATTGATCTCATACGGCAGCACACCGGGCGCGGGTGCCTGCTTTAGCGTCTCGCTAAAAAGTCCGGTGGCGCTGAGCTTTCGCGGAAAGTCGGAGTTCTGCCCTGAGCGCGGATTTTTTGCCAGTCGCCACAGGCCGCCGCCGCTGTGGTCTGCGATGATCAACTCGCCGTCGTGGTCGATGCCGAAGCCCGCTGGCATGAGCGAGCTGCGCGCCAGTTCGCGATGCTCGGTGACTTTGTCGCCCTCGGTGCGCAACGACCAAAAGGTGCCCATCTGCCAGTCGCCGTAGAGATACGCGCCCCTCAGCTCCGTCAGCTTTTCGCCGTGATAGAACTCACCTCCCGTAATGCTCGCCGCTTCTTCATGCGAATGCGCGACGAGCGGCGGCAGGATCGGCGAGGGGCCGCGCAGACGATCCGGCCGCACGTCTTGCTTGCTCCCCTCGGTAATGCTCCAGCCGTAGTTGCCACCGCGCTGGATGCGATAAATCATCTCCCACAACTCCCAGCCGACATCGCCGACGAACAGCTCGCCATTCTTCGGATTGAAACTCATGCGCCAAGGATTGCGCAGCCCATAGGCCCACACTTCACCGCGCGCTTTCGGCACAGCGACGAAGGGATTGTCATTCGGGATGCTGTAAGCGCGATCTGCCTCAGGATGGTCCACGTCAATGCGCAGCACGCTCGATAGCAAGTCGCTGATGTCCTGCCCGGTGACGAGGCTATCCGGCGGGTCCGGCCTCGTGGCGTCGCCCGTGGAAATGTAGAGCATGCCATCGGGACCGAAGCGCAGATTGCCGCCATTGTGACCTCCTGCGCGCCAGGAGATGATGACCTTGGCACTGCTGAGATCGACTTTCGGCGGTGATTCATCGGTGACGCGGAATCGCACGATGTGTGAGCCGTTGTCGCGAAAATCCTCACCTTTCAAGTCCTGCACGATCCACGTGAAGACGAAGCGATTCTCCGTGAAGCGCGGATGAAACGTGAGTGCATACGAACGAGCGATCTCGCGATCAAACTCGGCAAGTTCGCCAAAGAGATCCGCTTTGTCGGAGCCAGGAACGAAGGAAAACATCCGCCCCGTTTCCTCCAGCACGATCAACCGATCACTGCCCGGCAAGGGCACGACATCGAGCGGATTCTTGAAAGTGATCCCAGGGTAAAGCCGCTCGACGATATAAGGCGGTGGTGGCTCCGGCGTGCCCTGGATATGCGAAGTGGTCCATGGGACGCGCTGCTGGGCGAACGCGGAGACGCACCCTGAAGCAAGCCACAGAATAAGGAGTGAAGAACGGATCATTGGTGTGAAGAACAGAGAGGGATACTTCATAAGAGCGCCTTGATTGGTTTGGCGCCTTCCACGCCGGTGAGTTTTTGATCGAGGCCGCCGTAGAAGTAGGTGAGCTTGTCGGGATCGAGGCCCATGAGGTGCAGGGCGGTGGCGTGGAGGTGTTTGACGTGAAATTTGTCCTCCACGGCGGCGGAGCCGAGTTCGTCGGTTTGTCCGACGCTCACGCCGCCCTTCACGCCGCCACCGGCCATCCACATGGTGAAGCCGTAGGCGTTGTGGTCGCGACCGGTGCCTTTGGCATATTCGGCAGTGGGTTGGCGGCCAAACTCGCCGCCCCAGATGATGAGCGTGCTGTCGAGCAGGCCGCGTTGCTTGAGATCCTTCAATAAACCAGCGATGGGCTTGTCAGTGCGGCCGCAGTGGTAGTTGTGATTCTTTTCGATGTCGGTGTGGGCGTCCCAGTTGCTGTCATTATGAGCGCCGCCGGAGTAGAGCTGGATGAAGCGCACGCCGCGCTCGACCATGCGCCGCGCGAGCAGGCATCGGCGGCCGAACTCCTCGGTCTTCGCGTCGTTGATGCCGTAGAGTTCTTTGGTGGCTTCGGTTTCTTTGCTCAAATCGACGGCTTCGGGCGCGTGCATTTGCATTTTGGCGGCGAGTTCATAACTGGCGATGCGTGCACCGAGGCTGGTGTTATCAGCGCGGGTCGATGCGTGCTCGGTATTGAAATCTCGCAGCGTATCGAGGATGCGGCGCTGCATCGGCGCGGTCATGCCTGCGGGCGGTTGCAAATCGAGGATGGGGTCGCCAGCGCTGCGCAACACGGTGCCTTCATAGCTAGCGGGCATGTAGCCGCTGGACCAGTTTTTAGCTCCGCTGATGGGGCCGCCGGTGGGATCAAGCATCACAGCAAAACCAGGTAAGTCATCACTCACACTGCCGAGGCCGTAGTTCACCCAGGAGCCGAGACAAGGGCTGCCGGAGAGAATCTTGCCAGTGTTCATCTGCAACATCGCTGAGCCGTGAATGGGCGAGTCAGCGGTCATCGAGTGGATGAAGCCGATGTCATCCACGCAGGTAGCGAGATGTGGGAAAAGTTCGCTCACTTGCTTGCCGCACTGGCCGTGTTGCTTGAACTGCCACTTGGGCCCGACCACACGACTCTGGCTTCGTTTGCCTCCGCGACCAAAGGTCTTCACATCGATGGTCTTGCCATCCAGCGGATAGAGCTTGGGCTTGTAATCAAAGGTATCCACATGGCTGGGGCCGCCATACATGAAGAGAAAGATGACGCTCTTGGCCTTCGCGGGTAGCGGTGGCTTCTTCGCGGCGAGCGGGTTTGCGAAATCACTCGCGGCATGAGCTTTCGAGGCAAAGAAGTGATCCGCGGACAACATCCCGGTCATCGCGAGTCCGGTGAATCCAGCGCCTGTTTCCCACAGGAACTCGCGGCGTGTGCGTTGGCAGAAGTTCGGTGTCATGGGATCAGTCGAGGTAAAGAAACTCGTTCAAATTGAGCGCGAGCAGGCAGAAGGAGGTGAGCGCGACTTCGGGTGAGGCGTGTTCTTGATCACGCAGTGTGGTGATGAGCTTGAGGCCGCGTTGGACATCGTTTTCGGAAGCAGGACGTGACGTGACGAGTTCTAGCGCGAGACGCACTTGAGCTGCGGGAGCATCACCGACTTCCTTTTGAACGCGGGAGGCGAGAGCGCTCGCTTGTTCATTGATGAAGGCACTGTTGAGCATGCCGAGGGCTTGCGTGGGCTGCGTGGAGGTGAAGCGCACGGGCGTGGAGTGATCCGTCTCGGCAACATCGAAGGACGCGAGGATGGGCGTGATGAGAGAGCGCTTCACATGAATGTAGATGCTGCGGCGTGATTGCTCCTGCGGCGATGATTTGCCCCAACCGCTGCCGGGTCGCGACTGACCTGCGAGCACTTCCTTCGGAATGTTCACGTAGATGCCGGGGCCGAACATTTTGTCATTGAGCGAGCCGGAAGCGGCGAGGATGGAATCACGAATCTCCTCCGCGGTGAGTCGTCGCATGTCGAAGTGCGAGAGTTGATCATTGCGCGGGTCTTTGCTCAGAGCATCGGCACTCGGGCGTGATGACATGCGATACGTGTTGGAGGTCAAAATGAGCCGATGCATGGCCTTGATGCTCCATCCACTGGCAATGAACTCCGACGCGAGCCAGTCGAGCAACTCGGGGTGCGTGGGCGCATCGCCTTGCGTGCCGAAGTTGCTGCTGGAGCGCACAAGGCCGCGTCCGAAGTGATGCTGCCAAATGCGGTTCACCATCACCCGCGCGGTGAGTTGGTTTTGTGATGAAGCAATCCAGTTGGCCAAAGCCGTGCGGCGTCCGCTGGATTTGCCGGACTTCGGTGGCGTGATGTTCGGCGCTGGCGGTGCGAGCACTTGCAGGAAGGCGGGAGTGACTTCTGCGCCGGGGCTGGCGACATTGCCACGCTCGAGGATGAATGTCTCGGGGGCCTTCAAACCGGGCTCTGTCACAGCGAGCGCGGCACCGGCGGAAGTGACGGCTTTCTCGAGGTCTCGCAGCTCGGCGCGGAGCTTCATGTAGCGTGCATGCACTTCAGCCCCAAGCACCTTCGCCCCTTCTTTCCGAATGATGCCGGGGATCTGCTTGGGCGGAGTTTTTTCGCGCTTCGTGAGCAAGCGGAAGTGCTCCTCGATCTCACCAGCCTCGATCTCGAGTTCCTTTTGTTTGGTCTCGCGTTCGGTCTGTGCATCATCCACGACGCCCGCCGCTTTCGGCAGCGGCACTTCATCCGTGGGGCCACCATTGCGGTAGTCATTCACGTTGTGGAAGAACGACAGCAGCGCGTAGTAGTCGCGTTGGGCGATGGGGTCGATCTTGTGATCATGGCAGCGCGCGCAATCGACGGTGAGCCCCAGAAACACCTGCCCGGTGGTGGCGACGATGTCGTCGAGCATATCGTAGCGGGCGAGATCCCTGTCTGCTGGAGCCGCATCCCAGATGCCGAGGCGGTAGTAGCCCGTGGCGATGAGGCTATCCGTCGTCACGTCCGCAAACTCATCGCCCGCGAGCTGCTCGCGGATGAACTGGTCGTAAGGCTTGTCGTCGTTGAAGGCGCGGATGACATAGTCGCGGTAGCGCCAGGCGTTCGGCTTTGCGTGATCCGTTTCGTAACTGTTCGTCTCAGCAAAGCGCACGAGATCCAGCCAATGCCGGCCCCACTGCTCGCCATAGCGCGGAGACTTCAGCAACTGCTCAATGAGGTTTTCCCATGGCTTCGGCGAAGTGTCAGCAACGAATGACTCAGTTCCCTGCGGAGTCGGCGGCAGACCGGTGAGATCGTAATGCACGCGGCGAACGAGAGTGCGTGTGTTAGCCCTTGCATTGGGCGCGAGGCCTTTCGATTCGAGGTTCGCGATGATGAAGGCATCGATGGGATTCGCGACCAGTGCGATTGCTTTGACGGCAGGTGGCGTTGGCTTTTTCAACGGTTGAAAGGCCCAGTGGGCACGATCTTTTTCCGTAATCTTAAACTCCCGCCGCACGGCCACAGGCGCGGCATCGCCCGCAGGCCAGGGTGCGCCCATTTTCACCCATGTCGTTAAATCAGCGATCTCAGCATCGCTAAGTTTCTTCTTCGGCGGCATCTCGAGGTCTTTGTCCGACCAGCGCACGGCTTGGATGAGCAGACTCTTATTTGCGTCACCAGGAACCAACGATGGACCCGTGTCGCCACCTTTCAGGATGCTCGCCCGGCTATCCAGTAAGAGCCCGCCTTTGACCTTGTCCGCATTGACGCTGTGGCAGTCATAGCAACGCTCCGCCAGCACAGGACGGATGCGTTTCTCAAAGAACTCAATGTCCGCTGGAGGTGGCTCGGTAGCATGAAGACATGCTCCGGTCATCATGACGGCGACACAGATGGCAAAACGAAGGCACATGCGCGGCGGCTACTTCTTGTCTCCGAGCACTTCGACCACGGTGGTCGAGTTGCCGAACTTGGTGAAGTCCTTCCACGTCCACACGACCTTCTTGTCCGGCGTGACCTCGATGATTTGCGGGTTCTCTGGCCCGCCGTGGCAGTTGCCGATGATGGTATTACCATTTGGCAAACGCGCGACTCTGGTGACCCATGCAAGCGTGATTCCAGGCAGGTCATTCTGTTCGATCTTCCAGACGATCTCTTTCGCAGGCGTCACTTCGAGCACACTGTGTCCATTTCCCGCGCCGATGAGCGTGTTGCCGTTGTCGAGTCGTGTGGCGCTGAACACGGAGTTGCCAAAAGCCTCCGGCCCATGCCCGCCCTTCTTCTCCTTGCCAAACATCGGAACCTCGAACTCCCACACCACCTTCCCCGTCGGTTCATACTCGCGGACAAAGCCATCTTTCTCATGCGCGACGAGGTAATTGCCACTCGCAAGTTTGCGCACCAGCCGCGTATCGCTGTGGGCACTGGATTGAGACACCTTGAGCTTCATCTCGTGCTTCACCGCACCCTCTTTATCCACCTCAATGATCCGCGATGGCCCCGACTCGGCGATCATTGTGAGGCCGCTATCGAGTCGCTGAAACGCATGCACCTCTACCTTCTGCCCAGCATTAGCCTTCCCCGCATCATACTCCCACACCACCTCATATTTTGGTGTGATCTCCTGCACCTTCGTCCAACCCTGTTGGAGCAAAACATTGCCGTTCGCCAACAGATGCGCGTCATGAATCGCACCCACCTTCACCTCCCACTCCGCCTTCCCATCCGCGCCCATGATGGCGAGCACCTTCGTCGATGAATCCGCCGCGAAAACTCGCCGAGCAGTCCCGGCTTGTTCGGAGTGAGCGGTTGAAACGAGCGCGAGTGCGCTGACGAACGCAGTAAGAGAGAGGCGAATCATAGAATGATGAGTGAGTGATACTGAAAAACGTCGAATCGAGTCGGTTCCTCGCAGGTCATGTGGATGCCCCATGGACAGACGAAGTCACTCCATCGCAAAACATCGTCACTCCCGCCTCCTTCCGCTCAAGGTCTGTTTTGTCACGGCGCTTGGTTTGTCGATGTCGAGCGCCTTCTTAACGTTGGCGTGCCATTGGCGGATATGGCTGTCGTTGGTGAAGGCGTATAGGCCTTCGTCGGGACCGGCCCAGTCGCGGTGGGCGAGGAGCATCTGCTCGCGTTGCTCGCCGAGGTCGTAGGTTCTCTTGAGCAAGGCATCGCGTGCGGCGGGCTCGTCGCGAGTAGCTTTCACAGATGCAGTGAACTCCATCTTCACGCCAAGTTCACTGAGTTGCTTGTAGTTGGCGAGCAGTTCAAGCATCAGCTTTGTGTAGTCGTGACCGAAGCGGTGGAACTTCACGCGATCGGCGTATTCGCCTGCAGGCGCTTTGGCTTCGGCGGCTCGCAGGTGCTTCTCGGCTTCCTCGATGGCCTCATTCGGAATCAATTTCCCCCATGCGGCGATGACATTCGCATACGCGATGCCTGTGGCATCCACAACGCGATCCCGCTTAGACCAGTTGGTGTCCAGCGCGTGACTATAGGCTTCAAAGAAGGCTTGCATCTCCTTCGACACGGGTCCGTAGGCGGATTGGTAGAAATCGGGCATCACCTTGGTGGTATCGCGCTTGGGGTCCCACATCATGTGCGTGATCGCCCAGAAGTTCGGGGCCATCGTGGCGAATGATTTGCTGCCTTCGCCATACGCAGCGACGAATCCGAGACGGCTCGCTTCAGCGAGATTGGCGATGATTTGTCGATCATGGATGAAGGCCATGTCGTGGTAGTAATGATTGCCCCAGCCCTCACGCACCACCATCTTGGCACCGAGTTTTTGCCAGCCTGAGACGGACTCGCGCCACTCGCGCAGATTGTCGGGATCGCGATGCGCGGCGCTTTGATACACGAACGAGAGATACAGGTTCGGCTCCAGTTTGGTGATCCTCACGGGCGGCTTGTTGTAGAAGGTGTATGCGAACATGCCGCAGCTCTTCGCTGGGTTTTTCTCGCGCACGCGGCGGGCGATCTCGTTGGCATAGGTGAAGATGCGATCGCTGAGTTGAACGTGCTTTTTGTCATACGCCAGCACGCCGGGCACATCGAGTGCCTGACAGCGCTCGCACTCGCAGAAGCCACCGCCATCACTCGGCGAGATGTTCATGATGTCTTGCTTGCCCGCCAGCACGTAGTCCACCATGCGCGCGATGACCTCGGGGTGCGTGGTGCACATTTGCGGCGGCCGGCGCACGCCATTGACGAGCGCGAACCACTCCGGGTGCTGCTTGAAGGTTTCGCCTTTGCGCAAATCGAACGCGACCTCCCAACTGTGGCCAAACACCGCTGACTTCACCCAACCCAGCCTCGCTCGTCGTGCCCAGCGCTTGGCGGCATCTGAAAAGACCTTGGTGTGATAAATGCTCGAATAGCCGAGCTGCACAGAGCGAATCTCAAACGCGGGTTGGCGTCGTTCATCGAGTCCCGGCACCAGCGCATCGGCATTTACGGGCACATGCTCACCAAACTCGCCCGGCCAAAACCAGCGCACGCCGAGATGATCCTCCAACAAGGTATAGACCGCCAACATGCTCCCCGCCGCCGTGCTGATCGACCACGGATCACCTGTGGCATCATCACCTGCGAGCACGAGACCCCTCGGCACGGAGCGCAGCATCCATTCCTCGGTTTTCCAAGGCTTGGGTGAGGCACCGAGAGCGCTCACCGCCGCGCCTTCGCCCACAAAGAACGACAAGCCCGGAGCATCCGCAGCCAGCTTGCTCATCTTGATCACGGCGAGCTTACGCGCAGCGATCTTGCCGACATAAAGCGCCAATTCGTCTGCTGCGGCCCGCTGCACCGCATTGGCATCATCCGCGATGACGATGCGCTGGAAGTCAGTGAGCTTCTGAGCAGCGAGTAACTGCGCCGTCATGCTGAGCCACAGAAGTAGAGATGCGAGTCGGATCATAGGAAGCTTGGGTGAAGGAAGTGTAGAACGAGCCTTGTAGAACGATCCTTCCAGGTCGTGAACTGGTGCGGCGACCATCTTGGTCGCTGTGACTGCGGGCAGGATGCCCACAGCACCAGTTTACGAGCCAGAGGCATCGTTCTACTTCAGGGATTTTTCGTCACTCCATCCAGCGGAGGCAGGAGGCCATCGGCACCTCGACGGGGGTTCCGTGGGGCGTGATGCTGCCGCTGGCGGAATCGATTTTGAATACGACGACGTTGTTGCCGGGCATGTTGGCACACAGCAGCCAGCGGCCGTCGGGACTGATAAGGAGGTTTTGCGGGCCTTTGCCGCCGCTGGGCTCGATCGCAAGCTGCGTGAGCGTGCCGTCCTCGGCGATGCGGTAGCTGGCGAGGCTGTCGTGACCGCGATTGGTGCCGTAGAGGTGCTTGCCATCGGGCGTGATCTTCAAGTCGGCGGTGGCGCTCTTGCCGGTGAAATCTTTCGGCAGTGTGGCGATGGTTTGCTTCTCCTTCAGCGTGCCGTCGGCGGCGTTCCAGTCGAAGACGGTGACGGTGTTGGCCAGTTCGCTGATGACATAGACGAGCTTGCCGCCGGGGTTAAACACCAGATGGCGCGGGCCACTGCCGGGCGCGAGCTTGGCAAAGGGTTGCGCGGCATTCGGCACGAGTTTCGCGGTGGCGGCGTCGAGCGCGTATAGCATGACTTTGTCGATGCCGAGATCGGCAGCGAGGGCGTGTTTGCCATCGGGACTGACGACGAAACAATGCGCGTTTGGCTCCTTCTGCCGCTCGGGATCACCGCCTGATCCGCTATGCTGGAAAAACGAAACCGCCTCCCCCAGCGAGCCATCACTCGTCACCGGCAGCGAGGCGACGTTGCCGCTGCTGTAGTTCGCGACGAGCACCGATTTGCCCGTGGGATCGACATCGACATAGCACGCTGCCGTGCCGCGAGAGTTCTGGCGGTTGAGCGCTCGCAAATCGCCCCCACGGCCCTCAATGGCAAACACGGCGACGAAATTGTCCTTCCCGCCGAACTCGTCGATGGAATACAAAAACCGCCGGTCGGGCGAGAGCGCGATGAAAAACGGCTTCTGCACGCCAGCGGTGCGTTTCAACGGCTTCAGCGTGCCTTTTTCCGAATCAAAGCCAAACGCATGAATCCCAGCCTTTTCACCCGAGGCGAAGGCGGAAACAAAAACGACCGGTTCAGCAGCAGAGACAGACATGGAGGCGAGCAAGGTGAGAAGGAGTGTGCGCATGGTTTCGTGGAGAGGTGGAGAGGTGGTTGCGGCGGTTCAATTAGACGGGTTTCCATTCGCGAGCATGTTGGGCAAGGCCCGGAGCGGATTTGGCGAGTGCCTCGCGAATATCATTTTCGGAATGCGCGAGACTGATGAACCACAGGCCGCGCTCGATGGCGCGCACGCCGCAATCGAGCAGACAGCGCCGCAGATGCGCCCAGCGCGGGGCATCCTGCCGCTTCACATAGTCACGGTAGTCTTTGATTGGGCCTTCGGCTGCTCCGGGCTTGAGCATGACGGCATGGAAGGCTGGCCCAGGCCCCTGCGGGCGGAGCGGAATGTCATGCTGATCAGCTAGGTCACGCAGCCCAGTCATCAATTGTTGTCCGAGCGTCGTCGCGACGCGCGGATGCTGATCTCCGAGCGATTTCACGTGATCGAGACACCACTTGCTGGCGGCAAGACAGAGCGGATTGCCATTGAGCGTGCCCGCGTGGACGACCGTGCCATCAATGATTTTTTGCATCGCCGATGCCTTGCCTGCGAGTGCCGCAAACGGCAGTCCGCCGCCGACGGCTTTGCCAAGGATGGTGAGATCCGGGACGAAGCCGAGCGACTGTTGTGCGCCGCCGGGAGCGACGCGAAAGCCGGTGATCGTTTCATCGGCAATCATGAGCATGCCTTCGCTGTCGCAAAGTTCGCGGATCGTCTCGATCATGCCGGACGCTGGCTCCATGCAGCACGTGTTGCACATGATTGGTTCAAAAATGATCGCCGCGATCTGACCTTTGAACTCAGCGACTTTGCGCCGCAGGTGCTCGGGATCATTCCAGCGGGCTACGACGAAAGTATCGAGCACCTCCGGGATCACGCCCTGGCTGGGATGCAGGCGAGCCGGGCTTTCCGAGTCGCCCCATCGGTCCGGCGGCGGTGCGAAACCAACAAGACCTTCGTCCGCCCAACCATGGTATGCGCCCTCAAATTTCAGAATGAGCGGTCGCCCGGTGTGCGCCCGTGCGAGCCGCAGCGCCGAGAGCACGACCTCGGTGGCCGAGTTGTTAAAGCGCACGCGCTCGGCCCCTGGCACCATCGCTTGAATCCGCTCGGCCACCTCAATCTCCAGCTCACACTGCGCCGCCCAATGCGTGCCGAGTTTCGCCTGTGCGGCAATGGCCTCGGCCATGCCCGCCGGTGCGTGCCCATAAAGCAACGCGCCCTGTCCGATCTGGAAGTCGATGTATTCGTTGCCATCCACATCCCACACGCGTGAGCCGGAGCCGTGAGAGAAGTAGAGCGGCACCGGCTGCTCCATTTTGCGGATGCCGCTGTTCACTCCAGCGGCGATGGACTTTACCGCCCCCTCGTAAAGGCGGCGTGAAGTGGCGTAACGGTCGTTCATGACGGGATGCAGAAAACGGGTGGGACTAAGCGCGGCGCACAGCGAGTGGAGCCAACATCAGAGTGGTGAAGAGCGTGAGGGTGCGTTTCAAGTTTGCAATCGAAGGATACACCGGCAGGCCGCACACTTTCACGAGCTTCTGCCGCCTATTTAAGTAAAGACGTTTACGCAGGGGCTAAAGGCAGTCGCTTGAAGCCCAACTCATCAATGGCTCGGCCTGATGAGCCTCATGCGGCTTACTTCTGCCACCATCTTCCAAAAATAGATTGTCCATGTTTCACCCGTTCACCGGACAACCATACGCATGTCCATCGAATCCGAAGCCATCCAGCGCGCTGCTGCCGAGTTTATCCACGGCCGGCATCGGCTCGGCGCGTTTGTGAACGGGCTGCTGCGGGATGCACACGCGGCGGAGGATGTGTTGCAGGAGGTGTGGGTGCGGCTCGCGGCGGAGGTGGAGAAAGGCACGCGGTTGGACAATCAGTCGGCGTGGTGCCGGGGCGTGGCGCGGAATCTCATCCGCAGGCACTGGGAGCAGCAGCAGTCGGCGAAGGTGGTGGCGGATAGCGCCGTGCTGGAGACATTCCTGGACCGCGTGGAGCTGGCCTTTGCCGAGGTGGACGACGACACCGCCGACTGGGCCGAGCGTCAGCACGCGCTCGATGAATGTGTCGCCGCACTGCCCGAGCGCTCCCGGCAGATGCTCACGCTGCGGTATGAG